>Ga0315914_1002654_pt1 | contig 27373 bp, 14 predicted proteins | sample MpolenodulesMG_FD_203920 | JGI IMG/M metagenome (GOLD analysis project Ga0315914, IMG submission 203920) | Medicago polymorpha root nodule microbial communities from Los Angeles, California, United States - elongated nodules | ecosystem: Host-associated > Plants > Roots > Nodule | place: USA...
TGAAGGTGAGGTGGGGGTGTGGGGCTGGGGCAGATTGGATCGACAAAAAGTCATTTCTCCTAGACATTGTTTGGGGTCTGGCATATTATATGTATAATGGAGAAAAAAATATAAAACCAGAAGTTGTTAAGAGTAGAACGGCTTCGTCGAAGGTGTAGTCCGATGGTTAAAGGATCGTGAATTGAAGAAGTTTAAAAGCATGATTCAGTGTTCGATCTTTGCTGCTAACATTTTCTCCTCCTCTTTAACAATATATTAAGAATTAACCTTTGTCTATAAAAAAAAAAGGTTAAATACCTCCTTGGATTCTTTAAGTTTTGAGTTTGTTTCAGATAGGTTTTTTAAGTTTCTAAGATTTCAGATAGATCCTTTAAGTTTCTAAGGTTTCAGATAGGTCATATCTGAAAACAAACATGAAACTTAAAGGGGGAAATGCGAAAAATCTGTCAAAAAAGAACAAAGTATATAAGAAAAATGGTTGTTAGACACCTTGAAAGCAATATGCTTAATAGATTGACTATGTAATAAGAAGATAGAAACAAAGAGAAAATAAGATGTTGAATAAGTGTAGAGAATTTTAAAATGTTCAAATATAATTGTTATTGGTTGATACTTCAATCTCTTTATCATGTTGTTCATTGGTTAATACTTGAATATCTTAATCATGATTTAGAGTTTGCTTGATCGATGCGTATGAAAAAATATTTTAGTTACTTTAAATGATTAGCGATATGATTACATGGAAGATATCTTGATTCGTAAAAATAATAAATAATATGAATTGTTCATATAAAAAAAGGTTTTTTTTATCATATGCAAATTTGCACATGTTAAGAAATTTAAAATAGAAATTTTGTATTGAAACTTGTACACTTAATATTAAATATAAAATTTTTGAATAAATAATTGTTGTTTTCTAAAAAAAAATTGCTACTATTAGTTGTTTTAACATGTGCAAGCCAAGTTGCACATGTTAGACAAACCCATAAAAAAATTGAATAAGCTACTCATCATTGCCGGCGCGCATCCATTCACTCTAACGAAGTTTTTCTATTTTTGTTGTTGCATGTAACACTTTATTATATTTGTGTTTATATATAAAAACAGCACGAAACCTAATCATAACCACAAGGATTGCAATTAAACAAATTAGATTCCCAAAGAATACTTTCACAATAATGGATAACCACACAACAATATATTTTTAAAAAATGTGCTAATTAATCGATGACAATACTTTGTTCTCATGTGCTAAAGAAAATACATTGACCCACTAAAGAAAAGAGGGGCAATAAATTGTATAATAAACTAAAAAATTCAGCACGATTGTTTCATCCAATGTTTTTCCAAGTCATTCCTGATCAAGAAGTTGGAATTCTTCAAATCTGTGGAAGATTAACCTGAACTTTGTTCTTTTACTCAAGCTACACATTCAATATTTTTTTGCAAAATATAAAATAAGGGAAATGATTCAATTGTTGAAATAGATCTCATTAAGTAGATTTCGTCCGATTTTAGAATTATTTGATACTTTCTCATGTTTTTCTAATATATATGAATGTTTATTATTAAATTATTACATATTTTTGTACCATTTTTTTATTACATATCTATGAAACATGAATGCTCAAAGATTAGATCATTCACAATACAACACTCTATTTAGGTGTATAAATGGGTCTTGATAGTATGTGTTACTCGTTTTATAATTAATACTTAATAAACATTCAATATTTTTAATCTAACATCTCAAAAAAATTATTAAATGGGTCCTAACAGTGACTATATTTCATTAAATTTTATCTATCCATTCATAATTATCTAATTTTGAAATATTGAATTAATTTAATTAAAAGATAAAAAATAAACCATTTTTTAAAATTTTATTAATAATAAACCTACTTGGTTTGGTCCAGTGGTATTGGTTTGAGACCTTAGTGTGATTTGATTCTCTTCACTATCAATTTGAGTGGACTAATTTAACTCTCTCAAAAAAAAAATTATCTTAATTAACAAGTAATCTTGCCGACTATCTTAGATGTTAAGTATTTGTGTAATATTACACATGTTAGACAAACCCTAAAGATATAACCTAATTTAATGCATGTTTGTTTTAGATTGCAATAGAAGCTATTTCTTATGGGGTGCTTTTCTTCGGGCTTTACATCTCGTTTTTACTTTAAAAAGGTCAATTTAATTCTTAAATTATCATTATCTCAACAATTTAGTATACTATAAACTATTAAATCAAAAAAAAAATTGACAATAAATCAATTAAAAAGTTTTTTTTTTTTTTTACGCAGACTACGGAAAGTATATTAATTTAATTCCTAAACTATTATAAAAAAACAACCAATTTTGTTAATTTGAGAACTAATTGTTACTCGAGATGAGAAAACAATTTAGGGATATTTTAAGAGAAATGCTAGCAACACACCTTCTAACACACACTTTTCAACACACTCTCTTTGATTGGTTAAAATTCACATGAGATCCACAAAAAGTATATAGGACCCACATGATTTGGTGGGACCCATGTGAATTTTAACCAATCAAAGAAAATGTGTTAAAAAGTGTGTTAGAAAGTGTGTTGCTAGCATTCCTCATATTTTAATTGATTTTAAATAGTTTAAGGATTAAATTGACTAGAGTGAAAATTTATGAATAAACTTCTTTTAGGATCAAGGAATACTAGTGAAAGATGACTAGGAATACTAGTTTTAGGATTAACGTAAGCCATATTTGCATCAAATTTCAATTATTATTGGCTCGTATACTGGTGAAAGATGACATAGAAAAAGTTACTACACATTTACTGGTGGGGTAGCACTTAGGTGACATTATGGTTGGTGACATTGTGACATTGGTCAACCACAATGTCACAAGTGTCTTTTTTCTTTCTCTTTCACAATATTTTTTTGTTTCTTTACACACTTGTAACATTGTGGTTGATCAATGTTACCAATATCACCAACCACAATGTCACTCAAGTATTATCATGAGTAGTGACATTGCCAATGTTTAGTTACGTGTTACATTTCAATTTACAACTATGACTTGTCTCCATCACTTCTCCACATGTTATAAAACTGTCTGGTTGCAGAGAAGATTGATGGTAGAGAGATGGAAAGAGATGGGAAATATGAGGTTGGAATACTTGATAAAAAGGTGTAAGGTGGGACAGGAGCGGGGTTGTGGGGCTAGATAGGATCTAGGAAAAGTCATTCCTCTTGTATAAGACATTGTTTGGGGTCTATGGCACGCCTCTATGGCATGGACCTCTTATTTTAAACAGTTGCACGACTTGGCTACTGAAACATGCAACATCTAAGGTGTAAATTTAAATTGTAGTGACATAAATGATAGATACTTAGATTTCTTAACCATTTTGTCCAAGTTTGATCCCTGACCGATGTGTAATTTAAAACATTTCAATTATCTCAAAGATTAATTAGTCTATACAATTGCGCAAAAGATACTTTAATTTGCCAAAATTTAATATCCAAATTGTTATATAAGATTAAAATAGGAACAAGTTCTTATCAAGAAAAAAACATTAGAATAAGTTAGATTGAATACGTTACTCATCAATCATCATTGCCGGTGGGCATCTATTCAAACTAACTAAGTTTTTCTATTTTTGCTGTTGCATGTAACTACTTTTTTATTCCATTATGGTTGTGTTTGTATAAAAACAGCACAAATAGCCTAATCATAACCTTAAGGATTGCAATTAAACAAATATTATTAGATGCCCAAAGAATACTTTCACAATAATGGATAACCATGGACAACAATATAGTTTAAAAGACACAACAATATATTCTAAAAAAAAATGTGCTGATTAATCGATGACAAATACTTTGTTCTCTTGTGCTAAAGAAAATACATTGACCCACTAAAGAAAAGAGGGGCAATAAATTATATAATACAATAAAAAATTCAGCATGATTGCTTCATCCAATATTTCTCCAAGTCATTTCCTGATCTAGTGAAGTTGGAAATCTTCAAACTCTGGAATATTAACCTGAACTTTGTTCTTTGATTCTAACTATACTATATGTAAATGTTGGATAGTAATAACAGTTCAAATTAATTAATAAAATAAATAAATAAAACTTTGTCAGGAAAACCAAGAAGCTTTGACATGGCTGCATTTCACATTCATGCTACCATCTGCTCCTGCTCTTTGTACATCTGCTCCACCCATGGTGGAAGCACGTCTCGACTCAGATCATATTGCTGCAGCTGCCGCATATTCTCGGCACCATATATGCCTGAATTCTCAGATGGAACATCCTTAACCAATGAATTAACCCATGAAACATCAGGTTCAGCATGTTGGGATGCAGTTGGTGCTGCTGGTCCATTATTTCTGAAACCAAAAGAAGCAGATTTCCTCAGCTTGTTCAGCTCGTCACCGTTTACACCCCAATCAAGTTTCCCAGTGGGGGAACCCCAATCTGAAAGGCCGGACGACACCCTGCAGGAAGGGTTGGAAGGCGGAGAAAGTCCAAGATGGTGAGTTGCAGCGCCACGGTCAATGAAACTTTGGCTGCGCTGCTTTGCAAAGGCAGCAGACCTGGAATTCATCACGGCAGCTGCTACGGCGGCCGATGAATCAAATCCATATGGTGAGGGCTTCCTCACTGGAGAGGAAGGCATGTTGTTTGATGGATAACTTGCACGAAGGTGGTTCATGTTTTGGCCCATGTTCATGTTTTGGCGCATCTGCATTGCACTTGGAGAATGCATTTGCTGTGTGGGTGTTGAAGGTTGCATGGAAAGTCCATGTAGTTGAGATAGTAAGTTAGGATCAGCTGATGCTAATAGGTCATCAAGGTTAGTAGGATTCAAATCAGCAATCCTGTTGAATTCGCTGTTCCTGAAAGATGGGGAAGAGATTCTGGCAATCTCTTCAATCAATTGCTGTTGTTGTTGCTGCTGCTGTTGACGACGAGGACTATCCAGACCAAGCAGTTCCATCTCAAGATCGAGATCCCTTGCACTCAAAGCACTCTTCAACCGGCTACCTGGGAGCTGCAACGATGGTGGAGTGAGGTTTAATTTGTTCTGCCACATGTTTCCACTCTTGGGAGATGATGAACCTGCCAAGGGAGACATGGGTGGTGTTGAAACAGTTGACATAGGCAGAGATGAGGAGCTAAGAGACAACGGACTCATCGATGTCATGTCGATTCCACTAGCTGAATAGGACTTTGGTGAAGGCATAGCTGACCCAGTGGAAGCATACACAGGGCGCAGCTCTTCGGGTCTGTGAGCAAAGAAGCAGACTTTTCTATTGCAGCCAGTCTCGTCCTTGCAAAGCCTTGTTCGGTATTGTGCGGGATGTAGCCATGACTCGAAAACACCATGTGCATACTCGCAAGAATCCCCTTTCTGGCAAGACCCTTTGCGAAACTCTGGGCAGGGAACACAGCTGTAAGGGTATTTCCTTGGGTCTCTCCTCCTTGCATTCTCACCTGGATGAACGAAGGGACACTCGGTCCAATCGTGAGAGTAAGCCCTCGAGCATGGCTTCACCTTGAAACTGTACATCCTAAACTCATCTGATCCATATACACCATTGTTTATGTCCGGCAACGATATATCAATAGGAAACTCTTTCTTATCACCACCTTCTTTTTTCAACGAGAAAGGAGCATCCATTTCCCCTTGGATGAGTTCAGCACTTACCTCACCTCTCAAAAACATCTCCAAGACCTTCCTACGCGATTTGGACGACGAATTAAAGGCCGGTGCAATCAGATCAACCGGTTTGTTTCCACTTGCATCAAGACAATCAGCATCTGCTCCAGCATCAAGCAAGAGCTTGACAACCTCAAGCGAAAACTCAGAACCACCAGCAACAGCGCAATGAAGAGCAGTGGCCATATCCGAACCACAAACTCCGTTGACATCAACCTTCCCTGTCAAAACAATATACTCAACCACTCTAGTGCTTCCAAACAAGGAAGCAATCATGAGAGGAGTCCTCTTTTCGGATTCCATCTTCTTCGATCCAATTCTTCTACCATACCAAAAGCCTTCCTCATTCACATCCAAACCCTTCTCATCTACTTCTCTCTTGAAAGCATCAAAATCATCAGATGCAGACAATTCAAGCAAGATTGAGGAGTTGTGGATACCCTTTTGAAGCTTATCCTCCATGGCACAGTCTGCTGAAGAAAGTTTACTTTTTGAACCACTGCACATAATCCAAATCCTGCACAATAAACCAGCACATAATCAATACAACTTTCAACTCAAAAAATTTAATATTCACACAGCTCAACAAAAATAATCAAAATTTCCCACTTCCATCAATATCTAAAACAACAACCTTGCTTCAAATCCCAAAAATAATAGATCCATAATAATATTTTCAACTAACCAAGACAACACCTTGGTATTCCAAAACCAATCATGGTTACAAAACAAAATGAGTGCAAAAACAAGTAACAACCTAAATCTAAAACAAAAGTTTGAAACTTTGATCTACCTAAAAACAGACCCACAAAATATTTTTCTCAAAACCCATAAAAAACAACCTAAGATCAAACAAAAAAAAATCAAAAGATTGAAACTTTGATTTGCATAAGTAGCCCACAAAATAGTTTTCCTCAATCCCACCAAAAACAACCTAAGATCAGACAAAAACATAACTTTATAAGTTACTGAAACATGAAAAGATTAAAAAACATACCTTTAGATTAGTAGAGATGAAGTATAAGACAGCACTTGAATAAGCTTTTGTTTTTGTTGTTGATGTTTGAAGTGAGAGAGTATAGAAGAAAATGGAGAAGAGTTGGATTGAGAGAGATATGATGAATGAGTGAGAGAATGATGAGAAAGGGGTTTTTATTTGTAAGGTGAAGAGCAACAAAAGCAAAGGAAGAAGATAGGAAAGTGTGACTTTTCTTTCCTTCCTCTTTCTTTCTTTCTCTTTGGTCAAAGTCAATTATTCAATGCTAGTGGTAAAGAGTGGGACCCACAGGCAGCAGCGTTTGCTTAATGTCTCTATCTTCTTCCCAAATGAAATGTAAATCAAACTCAAATTCAGATTCAAATGCAAATGTTCATGTGGGCCCCACCCATCATTTTTCCATGGGAGCCTCAAGGCTCAACGGATGATTTTCGCACACTTGTCACATTTTTGCACGCAACTTTATAGATTAATATATCGAACTCAATGCTATTCTAATGAGTGGTAAAATTCTTTCTCGGATGTTTAATAATGTTGCATCCGTTGTTTGATCTTATATAAAGAAATGATATTTGTATAACAATTTTTATAATAACTCTATCTCATACTCATATATGTTTTTTTTTCCCTCTCTATCTTGCTTATGATAAAGGCTATATTAATATTAAGAGATTAAATATAATGATAAAATTGAGTTGTTAAAATACAAAGGCCTAATCCTAAAAAAAAAATAATACAAAGGCCTAATTGATAATAGGTGGTTAAATATATGCGTCGTTTAAGAGTTTAATAGAATTAAAAAAAAATTAAATTATTTTTAGTCTAAAGTATCTATTTGAAAATATCATATGATGCTTCGATTAGTTTGCTTGTTTTTTCCTTTCTTTTTTGAATTGATTTTTATTGTTAAACAAATACTCACTCTCCTTTTTTGACTAGAGCAAATTCTCACTCTTGGAAAGGTACTTCCAACCCTTTATGATAAAATTGATATTTTATTGATTTCTTTCTTGACAAAATTAATATTCTATTATGATATGTAAGAAATACTATATTTAATTCCCCTAAAAAAATACTATATTTAATATCCCTTGAAAAATACTATATTTAATAAAATATTCTTTCTTGAGTCAAAAAATAAAATAAAATATTATTTCTTAATTTTTCTCATTGATAGTTAAGATGCTTTATTTTTTTTTATAAGTGATTAACTTGCATTGATGGAAACAAAGAATTATGATTGATGATTTTCCCAAATGCATGTTTGTTCAACCTCAACTTTCAACATGTCATTTCTCTTTTTAGTCTACTTGAAGAGCATATGTTATGTGTTTCGTGAAGCTAATTTGCGTGTTGACATATTAGCCCATAATGATCACTATTTGAATGGTTTTGATTACATTTTAGTAGATTTAATTTTTTATATAGATAAATTTTAGTTGTTAGTTTATATGTTAGAGGCGAAGGGAAAATCTTAGCAGCAGGGATCGAACTTTAAACCTCCTTCTTAAACTCTTTTTATGTTTCAACCGTTGAATCATTAGACCACATATTCGAGGTCAATTTCATGTTTTGATATTCTTTTAGAAGACGATGTAGAAGATACTAATGTGCCTTATTTCCATATAATTTAATTGCACTCTCTGTCCTCAAAATGAGGGAGATTTCAAATTTCAAATATGTTTTTAAACTAAAAAATGTATAGTTGCATTCTTGGAACTTTTCAATAGTTCAATAATTATATTATTAGACTAAAACATTCTCAATCAAGTCTATAATACTTAAAATAATTTGTAAGTAGATCCTAAATGTAGGGACTCCGTACAAATTATTCAAAAGGACAAATTCTAAAAGTTTGCTTATTTGATTAAAAGAAATTAGTTCGACGGATTAATTAGAAATTACTGATGAACTTAGAGGTCCAAATTTATAAAAAGAAGGTAACCGAATGATGATTTATAAATATCTCCTTTGAGTAGATATATAAATCACATCATTCAGCTTTCTTGTGAGAAATTTAAATTACAATGTTCTAAAAAAAACTACTATTCCCTTATTGAAAGACAAATATGTACATTTTAGTCAATTGTAAAACAAACTAACTTTTAAAAATTGGTGAACGGTTACTCTTCGAAAAAAAAATTGGTGAACGATTATGAACTACTATATCTATAACTTATTTATGATAAAAAAAAATCTATGATTTATTTGACAGAAATATATCTATAACTTTTAGAAAAATAATTTTCGAACACTTTTTTGACAGAATTTGCATACATAAACTTTGTTATTATTCTATCTTTTTATAATAAAAAATGATTGCAAAGCCTGCAAACCAATTAAATGAGAAAACTAACATCTTAGAATAACAAAAGAAGGACTGAAGGGTATTTGAATTTGCACGGGTACATATTCTTGCATATGACCTAGATTTTTATTCGAATGACATATAATTTATCAAACAAATGAATAAAATGAGTACTCCAACCCAACAAAATAATATCCAAAAAAATTTAAAAAATTTATTTTGGGAAGAGTGAGGATAATAGGAAAATACCGTGGATCGCTTAGAATACTATTTGTTTACGAAAAGAGCATGGAGGTTTGGGGATGAGGCAGTTGAGGGAGTTAAATTTTGCATTGATAGGAAAGTGGTGTTGGAGGTTGTTGGTTGATAGAGGAGGTTTATGGTACAAGGTGTTGGTTGCGAGGTATGGCGAGGAGGCAGTGAAGTTGGAGGTTGGGGCTGGAGTGTTTCTTTTTGGTGGAGGGAAGATTAGGTATGTCGTAGGCGAGGTTGAGGGTGACCGGTTTTTAGAGAGAATGTCGCGAAAGGTAGGGGACGGAACATACACTTTATTTTGGTGTGATAGGTGGTTTGGTGAGGTCCCTTTTTGTAGGAGGTTTAGTCGCTTATTTGATTTAGCGGCAAATAAGTCGAGTACGGTGACAACTATGTTCTCTCTATGATGGGAGGAGGGGGCGAGGCATAGAGTTGGAGGAGAAGGTTGTGAGTTTGGGAGGAGGAGTTGGTACCAGAGTGTAGGCATTTACTTAACAATATTGTTTTGCAACCTAACGTATCTGACAAGTGGCAGTGACAGCTGACATTCAATGGGGTTATACAGTGTGTGGAGCTTATCAGCTTCTCACTTCTCATGTTTCTCCTATTGTTGATGTCACGGAAGACCTCATTTGGCATAAACAGGTACCCTTGAAGGCCTCTATTCTTGCTTGGAGATTGATGCATGACAGGCTGCCGACAAAAGTCAATTTATTGAACCGCAACATCATCTCAGCCGAGGCAAGCTTATGTGTGGCAGGTTGTGGGCAGGCCGAATCTGCATCTCATTTGTCTCTTCATTGCGACATGTCTGGCTCCTTGTGGCAGCATGTCAGGTCTTGGATTGGTGTTTCAGGAGTAGATCCTCATAGTCTTCGTGATCATTTTATTCAGTTTACTCATTATCTAGGTGGTTGGTTCGAAAGCTCAACGATCTTTTCTTCAACTTTTATGTCTGCTTTGCGTTTGACTAGTTTGGAATGAATGTAATAACAAGTTCTTTAATAATATTCAAACTCCCATCATAAAACTTATGGATAAAGTTAAGTATAATTCTTACTGGTGGTTGAAGGCTAATAACACCACTTTTGTGTATGGTTGTCAAAGATGACGGTCGGACCCATTTTATGGATAATTCTTATGGATAAAGTTAAGTATAATTTTTACTGGTGGTTGAAGGCTAATAATGCCACTTTTGTGTATGGTTGTCAAAGATGATGGTCGGGCCTATTGTTATGCTTGGGTATCGGCTAATCGTTGTTCTTGTAATTACATGATTGTATCTTGAAGATGTCTTTTTAGTACACTTTATGTTAAAGAGGTTCCACTGTCGTTGTTAATATATACCATTTTTTATTCTTAAAAAAATCCAAAAAAAATAAAATAAATGCTAACCACCTAGGCAAAAAGGAAAACGAAAAAAAGACGAGAGATTCCCAAAAATCTAAAAATCATGTAGAAAATTTATATTGAAACTAACCATTTTTAAACTTTTTTTTTTGCAATCTAAAATTTTGAGAAAGTTTAATACACACTTTCTAAAAGCACAATACTATATTGATTTTCTTAACTTATGTTTTTAAAAGCACAATACTATATTGATTTTCTTAACTTATGTCTTTAAAATCTTCGTTCACATTTTCCAAAATAAAAAGGTGAATACAAGAGAAAATGAAGTACCCTAAAAATAAACACATGTCCACACAAAAACGAAGAAGAGAGAGGTATCCACCAAAAGTCCAACAAATGCCACATGGAGATGATTTCACTATTCACTCATAAAAAGTACATGAGGGTCCCATGACTTGCCCAATAACCACTTTCAAAAGAATTATTTTTATAAGATTCATCGATTGCTCAACACCAGCTTCTTTCGTATTCCTTTTAGAATAAAATATAAACAAAAACAATAAGTGAAAAGTTGATGTATATGGACTAAATTTTTAACTATATGTATTGATTTTTCAACTACCACTTTTACTTATATTTTATTCCAATAAGAGTAAGATAACCTCATTTTGCAACCTCCAAAGTAACCAAACCACCGAATGTCAAACCATCGTCAATCCTTATTTTTGGATAGACCCCATCCAAAAAGAGCAAACATGGAGAACAAGTGAAACATATCCGATAAGTGAGCTTGATTTTGCAAGTGGAAGTTTGTGTTTGAAGTGAGTTTGATTTTACAATAACTACACTTTAGAGTTTCAATAAAATTACAATATTACCGTGATTTTGTCAAACTTATTGTAATTTCAAATATACACGAAGTGTCCAACAGTGAGGGTTGAAGATCTAAAATGAGTCGACCGAGACCCTCCCTAGGTTATCTCATGCCAATCTAAGCATCAAGCTTAGTTTGAAAGATCCATCAATGTTGGTTTTGAAATAATTTCCATAAAGGATGATCAAGATATATATCCAAATATATTTCTTATTTACTTTCTTGATGAATATTATTGAATGAGCGAATCAACGAATATGTATTAATTTTCAATTGGCTCTAATATAGATAAAAATCGTGTATCTTCCTTATACTCCCACTGTCCATAATTATAAACCTCATTTGGAGAAAAAATAAATTGCTTCTAAATGAGGAGAGTCTAATTTTTTAATTTCAAAAACTGATTTCATTTCATAAATTTAGAGAACTAAATTACTGAACCAATAAAATGTCAAAGATTAAAGTGGTGATTCACTTCAGCATTTATACATGCATAAATCATAGTAATATGTAAAAGTCTAGCAGGTATACGGTGCAATAGAATAGAATATAGTTATACTGGCTTTAGCAAGAAAGTTAACATCCTGAAGAAAATAAAATTCTGAATTTGTGTTGTCATGAAATATTTGTGTGAAAATGACTGGTGTTTTCCCTTCCTTTTTAAACAGAACAAGTAACTACTTTTTTTTCTACACCAACAGAACAAGTAAAGTAACCACTTTCTAATTTCGTCACAAAAATAAGTAAGTACTGTCCACTGCTGCATTTCATTATAGAGATTTTTACTACTCTCATTTAATTTACTAAAAATAGTTTTGGAACTATTTAGGGAAACAATAGTTAACATTAAGTATAAAACATTTGAGAGAAATATTTCTTTAAAAAAAAACCATTTGAGAGAAATATTTGCCGCCAATTAGTGGAGTAGCTTCACATGATTTTGTAGGAGGACCAAAACAAATTATTTGAATGAGTCAAAATTGGTCAAGTGGTGAACACTAGCAAGGAAATATAAAGAAGTTACAAAATATATCAACTCAAACTCATCGCCATGCTCTTCATTCTAAACATAGCATGTCACTTTGTTAATTTTTTTTTAGCATTTCACTATGACAATGTGTAAAATTTGTCACATGATACAATATTGATAGACTGGATGGGGCGCGGCCCTCCAAAGTTCCTTAAGCTCTGCCACTACGTCGAAATGTAGTCTTATTCAACTCGAAGAATCATTGTGTGTCAATGATATCTGATTCATAACAAAAAAAATGGTTGTAAAGAGAAACACCATCATAAGTTCCCTAAAAAAACACCGTCACAAGTGTGGATTGTTTATGTTAATATCCCTACCCCTTAGCTTTTAAACATTATTTAACTCGTTGCATTTATTCATTTAAAATTGAACATTTTTTAACCATATTATTGAAGTGAAATATCTAACAACTTTGTCGGTGACTAATCTCTATAAAAAAATCTAGTTGGCCGCATTTAGTCAGTTCTCTTCTCCTAACAAAATTGAGTATTCCAAATGAAGTAATTAAATTTTGATAGTTGATTTTTTCCCAAGTCAAGTTTGATAGTTGATAAAAAAAATTGATACATTCATAAGCTTTTTATGTTTGTTCATATAAAATTAAAAATTTCTCACTAAGGATAATTTGGTGAGGAGAGATATCTCATAATCGAAATGGTAACATGCGTGTAATGGGTGTAGTGCGAAAGAAAATGTTTTATGTCTACTTTATTTTTGTCCATTTTAGTTTTAGTAGAAATGCATTCCCTGATGTTGATTTGGCTCATGCTCATCAATTTGAAGGTTTGTGTTTGCATGGAAAGAACGTTTTTGAAAAGTTAGTAAATTTAATTCGGGGCACTGTGATTTAAATTAGCGATAGGTACACCATCCTAGTGTCTACTCTAGGGTGCTTAGGAGTTTTGTTGATTTTTTTTTGGGGGGTTTTATTGTATTTTGCACTTGTTTGGACTTTGGACTTTTAAATATGTTTTTAATTTCAGTAAATATATCAATTTTATGTTTAATCCATGCAAGTTTTGTTTTTGTTTTTAGTCATTGCAAATATATTTTACTTTTGGTCTTTGATGTATTATTTGCCCCTCCAAGATTAACTTGTCATATTGAAATCAGTTTTTGTAACATTTATTTTGAAGGTCATGTTAACAAAAGGTACTTATTAATAAACTTAAAAAGAAAAAAAAATATACTAAAAAATGTATTTTAAAGACAAATATAAAAGATTTGGGCACACTCATACAAATGTTTTTTTTTAATTTATTTATCATTTAATTTTCTTTATTATTATGTGTGCGCTCAAATAATTTTATGGGAAATGTTAACTTGTACCCTTGTTAATAAGCTAAATGTAAAAGTTATTTTTTGTTTGGAAATTGTGCATCAATATCTTAAATTTTTCAAAATTTATATTTTAATATAAAATTTATTTTTAATTTCCATTTTAACCTCTTTAATTTGTTCCTTAAATACACAAGTTAACATAACCTTAATTTTATTTGCGTTTGTATCTGACTTTCTCTTGTAATTAAATCTAATAAATAAATATTGGAAAGTGGAACTGTGAAAGAGTACAGAACAGAAGCAATGGAGCCAAATCCAATAGATTAGATTAGGGACCACATGAGAAAAGGGAGTGGAAGTTCAACCCATAACTAGTTTGAACGCGTTTTTTGTGCTGTGTTTGGCTTTTGCTACCATTTTCTATTTCTATTTCTATAATGTTTTGATTGATGAGTGCTTAACTATGAGTGGGTCGTAGTTGGGTGACAGACAGCAAGATATGTTGTGTTTGTTTCTGAGTCAGCCTTCCATTATTTATGACACCTTTGAAACTTGAAAGCATACTTTTCTTCTCTTCTATTGTCACACGAGGCTAGCACTTGTGTGTGTTGAAAAAACAAAGTGAAGTACTGATGAATCACACTTTTGACGTAGTCATTATGCATACACTATTTTGGTTTCATAAATCTAAGCAAAATTAATCTCTTAACGTAGAGTACTCTTTTAGTAAAAATAGCTTTATAGTTTAAATGAATGATCTCTACATTCTCTTTCTAACATTTACATTTTTAACATGTAAAACATTTATGAGTCTCACGTTTTTAAAATGGATCACACATAAAATAACGAGCCTCACATATGTTTCATCTAATAAGAGTGAGTGTTAGAAGGATCATGTTGATAACATTTCTCTATAGTTTATAACTAATGGTTAATAATTTATAGTTGATAACCAATAAACTAATTAAATTAACGTTTCAACTATTTAAAAAATATAAAATAAGTAAAAAGACAATCTTAGTTCATAATAAAATTTATATCAACTATTATTTAAATATTAAAATTTAGTAATTGAAATTTATTAGTTTTAATATATCTTTTATTTATTATAGTTAAATATATAGTTTATTAAAAAGTTAAACGAAACAATAAAATATAATCAACTCGTGATAGTGAGATGCGGTATTGATAGTCAGAGAACAAGTTTTTTTTCTCTCTCTCTCCCCCAAGCCACCCAAGTTTTTTCTCTTATATTTTCTTTAGTGAATGGATTAGTTTTGGGTCAAATTTTGACCCGAAATCATCCATCTTCATCTTTTTCCCTATATTTCAATTTAAATAATTTATTTTCACATATATCTAAGTTTTGTTCTTCATGGTTTTGTCGTCTGAGTACATCGTTGTATTGTTCACCGTCTTGTGCGGCGTTGTTTGTTTTCATGTCTTGTTGCGATGTTCATTTCACCATAAATCTACTAAGTGTTTACTAAAATAAATATTTGAAGTTAATCAATAACAATCTCTGTTTCTAGAAAATTGCTCTTCTCCCTTTTGGTTTTGCTCATTCCCTTAATTCAGCGGCGTGAGAGACACTTTTCAGCGTAAATTACTCATGCATGCACTTTTAAGACCGGTTTAATCACTTTTTAAGTCGGTTGAACTGATTTTAGAAGTGTCAGTGGAAGTTAACCCACTATGAAAATATCAAACGTGAATTAACTCACGCTGGATTTAAGGAAATGAGCAACTTCATAAGTGAGAATAGCAACTTTCCTGTTTCTGAGCAATATCAAGCCCACCTTTGACCCGTTGGGCTGTCAAGGAAATTGGCCCAAATCACAAACATCCATATTTCATAAGTTTTAGGCCATTGCTTTTTCCACCCTATAAGTTTCTCGTACGTCCTATTTGGATTCTAAATTCCGAAATATTTAAACGTATTTTTGGAGGTTTTATGGGGTAGTTTAGATTCTAAAATTCAAACTATATAAGATGCGTGAGAAGCTCATAGGGTGGAAAATGAAACCGTCTAAGTTTTAGGATAATCTTTTCAGCTCTTTATCATTGAAATTTGGGAATTGGTTTCTCTAACTGTAGTATACTGAAAAACAAGCTCTTCGACAATTCGATAAATAAGTGTTAATCAACTTGAATATGAGTGCTTGGCATATGATTGGAGGTTTAACGAGTGTCAACCTGGTTGAGATGTCTTACAGCCTCTCTGATGTCATTTTACTCTTGATTCAGCAAAAAAAAAAACTCTTATTATTTAGATGATACATAAAAAAACATAGGTGATGAAAAAAACTTAATTTAACTATTTAGTTAGCGACGGACTGTTGTCCGTGTATGAATTGTACTACTATATTATTTAGTGAGTCATTGATCATTTATCCGATGTTTGTCATATTCCATACATTCAAAGGATATAATAATTAATAATCTATAAAAATGACAAATTGTTTTTATAATATGACAATAATATAAACAAAAAACATAAGTTTAATTTCACTAAAGAAGCAATCTTAAAAATTTGCAATTTTCTGAAAAGTAGGTGTATCTCTTGTAATAAATATTAATCTCGTGTATAATTTATAAGTGAGAAATTATATTTTGTAATTTTTTCAAAGTTATGTTATTTGTGATTATCAATCAGATATAATTGAATAAATTTTGATGCAAAAATATTTATCAGTAAGAAATAGTCTTGTGTTTTTTTCTTTTTTATTTTCTTAGTGAAAATATTGTTCCCCTGATTTGGTAAATATCGACACTAAATATTTCTATTTTTTTATTTATTTATATTATTTATAAGTGAAATGTATCTATTAATTTTTAATTAGAATTTATTTCCATTATTATTATTATTTTTAGACGAAAAGGATAAATATAATAAATAAAAAGGTAAAGATACAGAGATTGGGGGGACATCAGACCTGACCCAGGTACAACCCTAACGGGAATACAACGAGATAAAACATACCAAGTGGATCAACCTAATCAATCCTAACAAAACAAACACTCCTCACAAGCGCAACCCAGCGAGCCCGCATACAGACGCGAAACCAGATTACAAAAAATATGAGTAGTGAGCATGTGAAAGAATCAAAAAGGTTATAGGTTGGCGAATGGATCGACCGCCAACACGGTATCAAGATCCACGTACCAGCAACCTCCTGAACAGCAGCAACAGGCATAATAACTCTTTCGAGCGAAACATTCCGAAACAGTCCTTGACTGAGACGGAAAAGAAAACGGTACCGGAGCGGAAGTAGACTTGACGTCTTGAGATCTGCAGATATCAACATACCTGAAACATCAGAAAATCAAGCACATGACCACCAACTCAACCGATTCGGACGCGTTTGAACTCAGATCGAGGGATGAGTCAACGCGTTAGTAACCAACAACCCTTTCGGGTTAATAGAACCAAATCTTTTTGGATTACAAAAACAACCACCACAAGGTCACCTCTTTTGCCTCCCACAATCGCTGATGTGAACAAGAAAACAAACATAAAAACAGAAGATAAAAAAAAAAACCACCGTCGCTACAACACCACTCCGGCAGCAGCAAAACAACCCCTGGCCATTACCCATCGTGAACAGTGAAACCGATCTGAACTAGCAAAACCATGGCCACCGAACATAAAGGCATAGACCCAAGGAGAGCTTCACGGCTGCGCTAAAAATACGGCAGTGGCTAACCAAAAAAGAGATTCCCGTCTTAGCACCAAAAGCCGACCCATAAACCGAACCCGGACCCCTCCACCAGAACGGAGCATGGCGGCGGATCAAGGAAGGTACGGATCTGCAAAACGGCACTGGCAGGAAAAGGTGGTGCGGCCGCTAGAACAGCTAGCACCACCAAATTAACCATCTACATCATGTTTAAATTGATTTGGATTTGAGAGGATGGACAAGAAAAGGTTGAAGGTAACTGAGACACTAGAGAGAGGCGAGAGGATAAGGTTCTAGGTTATTTCCATTAATAATTGTTTATACTAAATGTTGAAACAATTGTCGTTTTCATTGGGTTATCTAAAAAAGAAAAATCATAGGAAGATAGTTCTATTGCATCAAATAGACCAGTGTGAGATAAAAACACACGAACTTTGTAAAACAAAATCTAGTAAACGTAAATTAAATATATGGCTTTTATTTTATAGATTAGAAAAATAATTTTGACATTGAGGTTCTAAGAAAAAACATAATCAACTTTGTGTTTGTTTATCGAAATAACAATCACTTATTTAAAAATCAATTTAATTTCTTTAGATTTAACTATATAAAATGAATTTTTTGTTAGAAAATTACCTTCATCCATTGATACTTATTTTCTTTCACTACAAAAAAAATATACTTATTTTCTTTTCTCTAAAAAATAAAATCTATTTTTTGAAAAGATACTCTTAATATTTCTTATTTTATAGATAGTTATAACAAATGACATCATAGGGTCCCTTTATTACATATTAAAATAAAAATGATTTTAACATTCAATCATCTAAAGATTTTTTTTAGATTTATAAAAAAAAAATAGAATCTATTTTAGATTTGTTTATCAAAATAAAATCATTTTTTTAAATAATTTAGTTTGTTAGATACATCTATATGAAATAAATTGATACAAAATCAATCAATCTTTTGACATATATTTTTTCTCTCCTCTAAATAACATTTTTTTTAACAAAATACATAAAAGAGTTGAAATATGCTAAGGCGATATATGATTAGGATCAGAGTTTTTGTTGGTCATTGAATTACCTAAAAAAAAAAACTCATAGGAAGACAATAACTTTTATTTTAAGTTCTTTTTAGATTTCTTTGTCGAACATATACCTAAAAAGAAAAACTCATAGGAAGACAATAACTTTTATTTTAAGTTCTTTTTAGATTTCTTTGTCGAACATATACCTAAAAAGAAAAACTCATAGGAAGACAATAACTTTTATTTTAAGTTTTTTTTATATTTCTTTGTCGAACAGATATAATGTTCTTTCAAATGTTTTTTTTTTTAAAATTATAACAAACGATCTCATAGTTGTACCAAAAAAAAAAACAAACGATCTCATAGAACCCATTTGTTCCGAATTAAAATAAAAATGATTTTGACATTCCATAATTTAGAGTTTTTTTTTTTTAAAGATTTTATTTAAAATCAAAATCTATTTTATGTTTGTTTTTTGTATCAAAGTCATATTTTTTTGAGAAAAACAAAGTCATATTTTTAAAAATAATTTAATTTACTTAGATACAACCATGTAAAAGAATTTTTTTTGTTACAAAATCTTCTAAATCTTTTGACTTCTCTCTTTAAAATGTTTGCTGTTACAAAATACACAAAATAGTTTATATTGGTTTTGAACCTTTTCTATTTTGTTTAATTTTCCGATCGTTCTTCTCTCATCAACAACTCCAATGGTGGCTGCAACTCTCGTTCCCCAATCACACAGGCAACAGCTAATTGGTGCACTTAGCAGCACAACAACACAGAGGTATGTGTACTGTTTTTTTTATTTCTTTTGTCTGTAATGGCTGAATAGTTTTCAATTTTCATTATGGATAATTCCTTTTTTTTCATTATTGATGGTTGTTTTTTTTTTTTTAAAGTCCTCTGTACTCAACTTCAATAATCCTCGACCTCTTGAAACCTGAATGCGCCGAAAACCTTTTTTTTCAGTTGCTGCGTCCAAACTTTTATTCAAATTTGAAACCTTGGTTAAGTTAGAAAAATCTTTATCTAAGCATGATACTTGTGTTGTTTTGTGTCGGGGTAAATTCAGATATTTTCAAAACAAAATCATGACCAAAATTAAGAGGATTCGATAAATTACAAAATATACGAGATCATTTAGGGTTGTCCATTTTTTTCATTTATTTTTTACTGAGTGAGGGTTCAGATTCTGATAGCCCTAAAATCTTATATATAAATAGTTCATAAGAGTATATTCTCGCACATACATATACACACACTTCTATATATGAATTCTATTTAATATTCCATGCAGATGGTGGAATTATCTTCAGCGTGTATATTGCGACAATTCTGTTGTATTCTTAAACCTGTTATGTTGGCACAACTTGTGCTATAATTTAATGAAAAAAAAAGCACAACAATTAATATCAATTATTATTGGAGGAATGCTAGGTACAACAATTAATATTAATTATAATTAGTTCTTGTTATATTGGTAATTAGAATGGAGCTAGATTAGGAAAATTTGGAAGCACTTGCACTTGATTTAATTCTTGATAAGTTGGAAGAACAAATAGATCACATTTGTTTCGGTGCCGTGTGCAAAAATTGGCGATCAGTTGCAAAGTTTAACCATCAAAATCAGCGGTTCAGAAGTCATGTACTACCCATGCTAATGATCCCAAGAACAGAAAGATGTTTGTATAGCATTTCAGCCAAGAAAATGTATCCATTTAAATTGCCAAATTCTTATTACCATATTTGTTGTGGATTTAGCCATGGTTGGCTTGCAACAATAGATAAAAGTCATGCCATAACAATATTGCATCCTTCTAAGAATGTTGCTCCTATTAGTCTTCCAACCCTCGATCGATCATATACAAGTTTATCTGAGGTCGGGTACAAGGTCACTCTTTCTGCTGACCCTATAACAAGACCAAATGATTATATGGTTGCGGCAATTCACACTAGCATTCATGGACGTTTCGCTTTTATAAAAGCGGGCAAACCATGCTGGACTTATGTATGGAGCTCGAGCTGGCTTCATTCCTTTATGGATGTTATGTTCTATGGAGGTTTAGTAATTTATGTTGCGAGTAAATATCACGGTATAATATCTTTTAATCTTGGTCATAAAAGGATAACTCCAAATCCAATTCAGGACATAGCTTTTCATGGAAGGTTTAAAGGTTATCTTGTGAAATCATTAGAGGGAGACTTGTGGATGGTGAAAAGATTTTTTACTTTTAAGAATGATTTCCAAGTGTACAAGTTTGAATTCGATGCTCAGACCGGAAAGTTTAAACAAATGCAAAAGCTTGAGAGTCTTGGAGACAATGTTTTATTCTTGGGAGACATTGATTCAATTTCTGTATCAGCTTCATACTTCTCCGGTTGTCTGAAAAAAGATTCAATTTATTACACAGAAGGTATTAATGCAAACAAGTTAGATTGTGTAACTTGTGGTCCATTTCATATAGGAATATATAATGTAAGAGATGGAACCTTTGATCATCATAATCTTCACAATCATTTCTTCAGCAAGCAGCAGCCACCACCTTTCTGGGTTTTACCAAATTTCCAATGAGATTAATTAGTGGTTTAACTTGGATTATTTTGATTTGTTCTTATGTGTCTTTACTATATATTTTTATTATATTGCTACTTAAATGTACAAGGTACAATTGATTGTGTATTTTATGTCTTTCAAATGAACTAGTGTGTTGGACTCATTAGACTGATTTGATTGTGTATTTGATGTCATTGGATTCATTTGTTTATTACGTAATTGTAAGAGTTTACTATTTTATGAGTTTAATGAAGGTGCACCGATATTATAGAATATTACACCATCGTCCAACAACAAATCATCATCTTACCTTCATATGTAACTGCTGGATTTTCTCATTTTGTATTTGATTGGTCTCGTTTGATGCAAAGGTATATATTGCCATGCATGTAGATTATGTAAAGGGATGGACATGGACTTCCGTGGTTGAAACTTAACAAACTTCACAACAATTGTTGTCTGAGTTTTTTTTTTGTTGTTGAACTAATGAAATTCATTAATAACCAAACCCATAATAGGCATGGGAACATCATCACATTAAAATTCTAATTCTCTAATTCAATATTGCTTCATAAGTAAGTTAATTCCAATTTACATTAAAACTAACAGGGACCATGAATTTACATTAAAACTTATAGAAAAAAACATCGTTCAAAAATAATACTTCATTTATAAGAAGATCTACAAAAAGAGTTTTCTCCAATTTGTCAAAAAAAAAAGAAGAGTTTTCTCCAAAGTTTTCTACTTATAATAAGAATAAAGCAAAGTTAAATAGTCATACCTTATGATTCTCAACATTGCCTTGAATTTTTGTCATAAAATTATTTTTTAATTTTGCTATATTTCATTTCTATATTCTCGAATATAGTTTTTCTATGTTAGTGCACCATTTCAACATACATCGATACACGCATGTTAGGAATTATATTAACATATTGATCAGAGATGAGAGTATGGATTCATTATTCCCTAAACAAAAAAAAATTGGATCCACCATAACCACATTGAGAGTTATTGATCTTGACATTTCCACCATCTTCCATAGTTAACTTTTATGTGGGATCAAGAACAATAACTCATCCTTTATTAGTTTTGTGGAAACCATGCTAAATGAGTAGAAGTATCTTGCTGTTTTGACACAACCACTCATCTTTTGATACAAGTTTTTTGAGAAAATCATTCATATTCAGTTACAATAACTCACCTATAGAAATTTCAAAAAAAAAAAACCTATAAAAATGTCAAGTGGGTCCAGTTTTGGTAATTAGTTAAATTCACATTGGTTGAATTCAAGTGGGGCCACTTGAATGGTTCTTAAAAATTAAATTTAGGATAGAAAATCTTATGACTTCTAATGATCTTGACTTGGATGGTGGTAAAAAAAGGCTAAGGATGGGTAAAGTGTGATACATGCTCGAGGGTTGAAAAAAGAACGAAAAGGTGTTTCTTTCATAATGCATTTGGAAGAAAAAAAGGGCAATTTCATCATTGAAAACATCCTGCGCGTGATAAAGCTGAGGTTAACGCGTAAAAGAGAAAATAGGTTGTATACTATATAGGTTGTATGAGTGTAATGAAAAGCATCATCATCCAATTATTCCAAATAGAAACAATGGGAAGATATTACACATGTGCAGCAGTACTTTTGATACTGTTGATTGAAGTTTCAGAAATATGCTTGTGTGCAAACTCAAATGTCCCATGCATAGAACAAGAGAGGCAAGCCCTTCTCGATTTCAAAGCATCCATTGCACGTGATTCACCAAACAAGCTTTCCACATGGAAAGGCACTCACTGTTGCCATTGGGAAGGCATTGGTTGTGATAATGTTACCGGACATGTTGTCAAACTTGATCTCCGGAACCCTAACATTTACACCGACTTAGTAGTGTCAGCTCCAAATCTGAGCTCATCTTTGTTGCACATGGAATACTTGACTTATTTGGACTTGACTGGAAATAATTTCAGTTTGAGTCCAATTCCTATGTTCATCGGTTCCATGGGACGTCTTGAGTATCTCTCCCTCTCTTATGCGGCTTTTAGCGGGAGGATTCCCAACCATCTTGGAAATCTCAAGAATCTACACTTTCTTGGTCTCAGCAACGTTAAGTATGACAATTTCATATCCTCATTACAAATGTGTGATGACACCAGTTGGATATCTAAACTTCATTCACTCAAACACCTTGACTTGAGTGGTATTCCCCTCAGCCGCAGGGACACACACAACTTGTTCCAGGTACTCAATTTACTTCCTTCATTGTTACGTCTTTCTTTGTCGAATTGTAAACTTGACAATTCACTCATTCCTCGTCATTCTTTCCAAAACATAACTTCCATTGAATCACTTGACCTTTCTTACAACAATTTCAATTCCATTCCACCATGGTTCAGTGGTTTCCAGAAACTTACTCATCTTGATCTTTCACGCAATAACCTTTATGGTCCATTTCCTGAGGTTTTTCGAAACATAACTTTCATTGAATCCTTTATCCTTTCCGAAAACAATCTCACTTATCACTTATATTCCATCATGGTTCAGTGACTTTCAGAAACTTACCCTTCTTGACCTTTCTTACAATGGGCTTCATGGTCAAATACCTTATGCTTTCATGAACTTGTCAACACTTGTGCATCTCTATCTTCGCATGAACTATTTTGTTTTAGGTCCATCATTCTTGTACACTAACCTAAAAAATCTTGTGTATCTTGATCTTTCTTCTAATAAATTTGATGGTTCTATTCCTCAAAGCCTGAGAAAACATGTAAATCTCGGTTTTTTAGATCTTTCTTCTAATAAATTTGATGGTTCTATTCCTCAAAGCCTGGGAAAACTTGCAAATCTTGGTTATTTAGATCTTTCTTTTAATAAATTTGATGGTTCTATTCCTCAAAGCCTGGGAAAACTTGCAAATCTCGGTTCTTTATATCTTTCAAACAATTATTTTAATGGACCCATTCCTAAAAGTTTTGTTCAACTTGTCAATTTGAGTTTTTTAGATATTTCTTCAAACAAATTGGATGGAATAATGTTTGTAAAAAAAAGATGGCCTTTAAATTTGATATATTTGAATCTCTCCCATAATCAACTCAGTGGATCACTTCCAAAAAATATTGGTCATATAATGCCCTATTTGAAGGGCTTATTTTTAAGGAATAACCACTTAAATGGTTCAATACCAATTTCTTTGTGCCAAACTCCACTGAGCTACCTTGACATTTCAAAGAACAATTTGTCTGGTGAAATTCCAAACTGTTGGGAAGATAATCAAGGATGGTCTGCAATAAGTAATGAAGGTAATCAAGGATGGACTGAGATAAATTTGTCATCCAACAAACTGACCGGAGAATTTCCAAGCTCATTTGGAAATCTTTCCACATTGTGTTGGTTACATTTGAACAATAATAGCCTTAAAGGAGAGCTTCCGAAGTCTTTTAAAAATTTGAAGCAATTGGTTATTTTGGATCTTGGTGAGAATCATTTTTCTAGGAGTATACCATCATCGTGGACAATAAACACATTTCCTTCACTGCAAGTTCTTAGACTGCGACAAAACATGTTGAGTGGTAGTATTCCTTCACAACTATGCCAACTCAAATCACTAAAAATTTTGGACCTTGCCAGAAACAAATTACATGGATCAATACCTCGATGCATAGGCAACCTTAATGGGATGATATTGGAAAGTCAGTTTCTAGGAAATCTTGATGCAGACCTTGATACTTTTACTGAATTTGAATGGTATCATCAAGCTGTCATAGAAAGGGTGAAAGGAAGCGAACGTGAGTATACAAAAATATTGAAACTTGTAGTCCATATAGACTTGTCACAAAATAATTTAGTTGGATTCATTCCAAATGAAATCACATTGCTGACAGGACTTCATAACTTGAATTTGTCAAAAAATCAATTGAAAGGAGAGATTCCTCAGTTGATAGGAAACATGAAATCACTGGAATCCTTCGACATGTCTCGTAACCAACTTTCAGGCACAATTCCCTACACCATGTCTGCTTTAACTTCATTGAGCCAATTAAACTTGTCTCACAACAACTTTTCAGGACCAATTCCTAAAGATAACCAATTTTTAACTTTTGACCCGTCTATTTTTGCTTACAACCCATACCTTTGTGGATCTCCACTCTCAAATAAATGTCTTGATCATATTTCTCATGGAACTTGTGAAACCAAAAGGGATGGTGGAGATGAAGATGAGGTAGAAATAGTATGGTTCTATACTTTGTCATAGCACTAGGGTTTGCAACTGGCTTATGGGGAGTTATTGGTACTTTGTGGTTCAAGAAGAATTGGAGACATGCTTACTTCAGATGGGTGGAAGATGTTGCTGACGAGATTTATGTGGCAGTTGTAATTAAAGTGGCAAAGATAAAGAAGATACTGATGATAAACCATGTCCATGGGTGATTGATTTATATGTTTATGTTTGTTTCAAATGAGAATAAGGTTCATATACCACACTTTGTATTTGCTTTCTTGTGATCAATTTTGTCTTTAGTTTACAACACATGGTATGAATGCATTGTTTTTCCTTCATCATGTCAGTCATTAAGCTCATCTTTGTTGTCTCCATCCCATATTCAACTCTTATGTCATAGTTGTTGCAGAAAAACCACAATCTTGAATAACTTTTTTCCCAAGTTACTTGAGTTACTATCATTAATATTGGATTTCTCCGTTTTTTTTTTTTTTTTTTTTAAGATAGATTAGATATGTTTTTAGATCTATAAAATATGTGAACTTTGATTTTTATATCTAAAAAATATTATGACTTTATAGAGCAAAAATAGTGATTTTAAATTTTAATGAGATAAATCCTAAAGAGTTTTTTTTCTTTCTTTCCTACGGTAATCAAAAATAAAATCTCACTCATTTACGGACAAAAGTTATACATAGGTTAAATATATATTACCTTTATATAAAGTAAATGGATTTTAGTTTTAGTCCATTGAAATTTTATTTTGATTTTCATTCATATAAATTGGAAACGTTTTTTTTTATCCTACATATTGATTGTAGAAATTGGATTGAACTTAAAAGTAAATGTTATTTAAATACAAATTTGAGGAACTCGAGTTATAATCTTATATAGAATAATATATTTTTTTTTAAGGAAGATAGAATAATTTTTTGTCATTATTTATTTTCATCATAGTCGAACTCTAAATTAACAAGGGTTCTTCTTTAAAAACCAAAAGGTTAAAAAAAAAATCATTGTAGGACAATTATTTGAAATTCTTGGTAAATTTACATTGAGAAATGTTATAAGTGTCGTTAGAGCATTGTTTCAACAATTAAAAGTGGTACCTTTTGCATAGAAATTTGTCTAATTATTACTTTTACATGTGTTTAACTTATGAAATTTGTTTTCAAACCTTTAAAAAAAAAACTTAAGTTTTCAAATATAATTTTTTTATAATGGATTCCTTGATTAATGTCCTTATGACACATGTCAGCAAGAATTATAAGAATTTTTTGTTATTATTACTTTTACATGTGTTTAACTTATGTTTTCAAAAATAATTTTTTTATAATAGATTCCTTGTAAAATGTCCTTATGAAAATTATTAGAAATTTTTTAATAATGAATTTCATTTACATTTACCAAGAACATATAATGTATTGAAATGCAAGTTCGAATCCAATATTCTAAACTTTTCTTTAGATATTTTTTCCAGGAAAACCTTTCAATAGTAATGTACTATATTCTTGCCAATAAATCCATATGTCTATTTATCGTCTTCAATCTTCTATCTTCTATCTATATTTTAGAGAATTAAGTAGGATGGGCCAACGCATTTAAAATTTAAACTCACGCTGTCAAAATTTAGGGGCTAAATGGTCCAACTCGATGAATCTAATCCGTTTTAGTTTTACCATCCTAGATCTAATGATGATTATTAAAATTAGGTTTACCTTTCCTTCAAAAAAAAACAAATTAGGTTTACCTTTTTTTCTTTCTTTTTGACCACACAACACAATTAGGTTTACCGAAGGATATATAAACATTACACTCTTCTCCAACTCCAAAAAATTAGGTTAATAAACATTACACTCCTCCCCTACTCTAATATCGATATTTATATTGGATCTGAACCTTTTCTATTTTGTTAAATATTCCGATCGTTCCTCTACTATCAACAACTCCAATGGTGGCTGCAACTCTCGTTCCCAACCCGCACAAACGGCAGCTAATTGGTGCACTTAGCAGCACAACAACACAGAGAACACAGAGGTATATGTAAATCTTTTTTTTTTTTTTTTGTCTGTAATGGATGAA
>Ga0315914_1002655_pt1 | contig 27372 bp, 38 predicted proteins | sample MpolenodulesMG_FD_203920 | JGI IMG/M metagenome (GOLD analysis project Ga0315914, IMG submission 203920) | Medicago polymorpha root nodule microbial communities from Los Angeles, California, United States - elongated nodules | ecosystem: Host-associated > Plants > Roots > Nodule | place: USA...
CAACGACGTTGAGGTGGCGCTCGCTACCGCCTGCGAAGAGCTTGAGATTACGCGAAAAGAGATGATCCGTCTTATCATGCGCGAATGGCTGGAACAGTACGGTTTTCTACCGTTCCGTGAACTGGACAAGGGAAGCGAGACAAGGGGAAACGCGTAGCGTCGCGGTCTCCCGCTATCGCTTCATCACTTCGCTCGAAAGACCCTCCGCATCCTCCTCCCGCTCCCGTATCCCCTTGAACGACGCGTGACGCAGCTTTCCGTCGTCTGTCCAGGCACGATACTCGACCTCGGCGACGAGCACCGGCTCGACAAAGACGGCGGCTTTCCTCCTCAAGGCTACGGCCGGCGTTTTTGTCGCCATCCCTTCGAGCAGCTTCCGCAGCTCGCTTGACAGTTCGTTTGACCAACCCGTCCCGCAGCCGCCGACATAGACCAGCGCTCCATCCTTGCGCGCGGCGAGGAGAAGCCGCCCGAGATGACCTGGCACTGTCGACGGCTCGAAGCCCACGACAACGAAGCTATCCCGCCGCTTGCAGGTGATCTTTTGCCACCACTCGCCCCGGCCCGATCGGTAGGGCTTCTCGATGTGCTTGGCGATGATGCCTTCGAGGCCGTGCTCGCACGCGACGCGGAAGAACTCGTACCCTTCAGCCTGCACCTCTTCCGAAAGGCGAACCGCCCCCTCCCTGCCGGCGACGAGCGGCTCGAGCAATCTCCGGCGCTCGCGCAGCGGCAGCCGGCGCAGGTCCCGGCCGTCGAGGTAGAGCAAGTCGAAGGCATAGAAGACGATTGCGCCGGCTTCGACCGCCGATGGAAGCCGCCCGAGCGCCCGCTGCAGCATTCCGAAATCGGAGCGGCCGTGGTCGTCGAGAACGACCGCCTCCCCGTCGAGGATAGCGGTTTTCACAGCGAGCCGCCGCGCGTCGTCGGCAATCGTCGGAAAGCGCTCGGTCCAATCGTACCCGCCGCGCGTGAGTATCCGGATCCGGCCGGGCTCGATGTGCATGGCAATCCGATATCCGTCCCACTTCACCTCAAAGGCCCAGTCCGCCCCTTGTGGGGGCTTGTCGACGAGCGTCGCAAGGCAGGGATCGACGCGCGCCGGCATTGGATCAGTGGAGAGGAGATCGCGGGGCTTCTTTGAGGGTGCTTTGGCCATCAGGCCATTAACGCACAGCCTCGCGAAAAGCCGAATTGACTCTTTCGGCGTAGAGAACACAATAAGAACATTCATCGGCGATGCGGCGCGCCAATCCATCAATCAGCGGCGAATGCAGAAAGGCGCGCATCATGCGAACACTTGAAGATGAGATCGGAACCGCAATTGAAGTCGATCTCGCGGTAATGCCTCCGCACCAAAGGCGGGCCCATGCCGGCCTCGACCAGTATCGCCGTCCCGTCGAGGTGCGCGGCGTCCAGGAACTCGCCAAGGGGATTGCCGAATCCTTTGGGGCCTTTGCCATTTTCGACGTCGAGACGGTGCTGCGGTCTCCAGCGATCGCTCCGTTCGTTACGCAGACGCTCTACGCAATCCCGCTGGAACTGAGGCGGGCCGCCTGCGACCGCGATCGGCTGAAAGCAGAAAGCGCCCGCAAGGAAATGGCGCGGATAATCTCGGCCGCACTGCTAGCGCGATATCATTTCGAGCCCCTGAAACACGTCAGCGCCTCCTGCCATCCGAATTGGGAACAGGCATTCGAGCAGCAGTTTGGCGCCGGCCGAGGAGGCGATCGACATGAGTGACGAACTGGGCTCAAAGCCGCACATCGAGGCCGGTCCATATGTCCACTACTGCGAGCACCCTGGCTGCAAGAAATGGGGCAGCTTTGGCTTTGCGGTCGGCCGCGGGGAGCCGAACTGGTTCTGCTCTGAGCATCAGCCCGATTGGAAAGCCGGACCAATCGGCCAGGCGCCATTGACGTCGCGGACGGTGCGCGGAATAACCGAGCTATGACAGTAACAGTTACAGAAGAACAACGTGAAGCCGCCGATAACCTGCGCGAGTCAATGCGGATCTTCAACAATGCCTTTCGAATGGCAACGGAGCTCGCGCGGTCCGGCGAACATTCAGGGGATAGAGATCGCACCTCTGTCAGCAATTTTTGCTTTTCAATGATACCCTTCATCGCTGGCTAGAAGCTCGCCTAAAGGGCGAGTAAATGTCGGCCCTAAAATAGAGGGGAGACGCGCATGAACCCTATTATATCACCAAAGGACTTCTTCGAGCAATCCAGCGTTATTGATTCATACCGGGGGCTGACGTGCTGGATGCTCTACTCAGACATGCATCGCAAGCTCTCAAATTACATCCGAGAAAATTGGAATGCGATCGACGCCATGTCCGGTTATCGTTGTTTGCTTTGCCTTTTGGACCAGCCTACCAAGTGGGAAGATCCATACTGGAAACACGCGAAGATAAAGCCACACTTGGGCGACCTCCTCAAATCCCGCCCCTTCGATCGCAACGAGTCCTTTACTATCGCAGATAGTCTAGGCGTTCCGTATGCCGACATGCCGGCGTTTGTTTTCTTCCCTTCAGTGCACTCAAGCACAAAGGTTCTGGTTAAGATTGACAACATCAGCAATGACGACGAACTGACTTCTGTGTTCTCAAAAACTATGGATTGCGTAAGAACTGTCGTCCAGAATAGTCGCTTCGATGAAATTTCTGATCAAGTCGAGTTAGTACAGGAACGGGAAAACTGCCTTCATCGGCTTGAGCCTATGATTAATCGCCAGCGGTTTTCATCAGTAGTTTACAAAATCGTTTCGCCAACGACCATCCTTGCGGCAGTGGAGGTCGCCGCCGGGCTCTACATTGGGAAATAGCTGCCGAGAACGGTGGGCATAAAAAAGGCCCGCCACCGGTTAAGGTAGCGGGCCTAGGTAGGTTAGCGCAGCATTTTTATGTTCTGGTGGAGCGGCTTGATCGTTGTTCGAAAACTCTGTCTAGCCGCTCACTGATCGCATCTATTCGACTGCCGACGCCCTCGATGGCGCGCATTATCTGTGCCGTCTGGGCTTCCATGCCGGCCTTCGTTGCATAGGTCTCGGCGGCACGCAGTTTAAAGCTAGCCAAGTCCTCCGCCACCCGCTCTGCCTTCTCTTCGGCCGCCTTCACGCGCCCCTCTGTGGCTTTCTCGCCTTCCTTAACGCGGCTGTCGATCTTCCACCAGATTCCCCACCCGGCGCCGGCCACTGTAAGGAAGAAGAGAACTGCCTTCATTAATTCTTCAGGGGTCATCTGCGCCCCCTGATGGCTGCTGCGATGGCCTGCACGCCAGCAACGCCCGCGCCGGAGCCGAAGATCGACGTGATGATCTGCGTCGCATACGGCTTCACGGAGGGCGGCAAGTCGGAGATGCTGCCGGAGAACAGCAGAACGCTGTCAACGCATACGGCGCCAAGCCAGAAACCAACAGGAACCGCGAACAGAGCCCACACAAACCAGAACACGCGCGACTGCATTGACGCTGCGCGATTTTCTGCGTCGGCGATGATGGCGCGCTCGACCACATTGGCCGTGATGCGCTGGCGCTCCGTCTCGTTGTCAATCGACTTCTCAATGGACGACAGCACGCGGCTAAGCGGGCCGCCTGTGGCCCACTTGAAAATGGCAAGGAGCCACATCAGGGGGCTGCCTTGGGCTTGGTGAAATACATCCACGCGGCCGTAGCAAGGCTTGTAATGCCGCCGATAAGCAGTTCAGCGCCTGCTTCGTCGATCGCGCCCTTGTAAATCAGGATCCCCGCCGCAAGCTGCAGCGCATGGCGCAGTAGCGGCAGGAGATTGGCGTCTATGCCGTAATTCGTATTCATACCCTTGCCTCCTTGCCGCGCCACGTATTCCAGCGGCGGCAGATAACATCGCGATAGCGATAAGCCACGTAGCCAAGCGCGAGCAGGAGCGCGCCTGCGGCAATCCAGCCCCATGGTAGCCCCGCCATGAACGCCAAGGCGCCAGAGCCAACCGCAGAGCCCGCGCCCTTGGTCGCTGCATCGCGTAGCGCTTTTGCATCGCGCCGTAGCTGCGACAACGTTGCGGGTCCAAGAATGCCATCCGCCTCAAGGTGCGGGTGCGCCTTCTGGTATGCGATAATGGCGTCGCGCGTCTTCTCGCCCATCCAGCCGTCAATAGCGCCGGGATTGAAGCCCTTGCTGGTGAGGATTTCCTGCGCCTCCTTGACGACCGCATCAGGCTTGCGCGGCGGCTTCGGCGTGGCTTCTTTTACGGCGTTGCCTGTGGCGTAGCGACCGTTGAGGAACAGATCAGCCTCTTCCTTGCGGCGGCGCACGAGCCCTGGCAGCTTCTTGCCCTTGGCCGTGTTGTAGTGGCTACCGAGATAGGCTGCCGCGCCTTTAATGTCGCCTGCGCGCCAAAGGTCGGCCCACGTCCACTGCATCGCGCCGGCGCCGAGGTTGTAGATTGCGCTTACCGCAGCGTCCATCTCATGCTGCTTACGACTCTTTGGAGACGATGCAACGACTGCAGGCTCGAATTCATCAGCAAGCACAGCTGCGAAAATGGCGTCGGACTGCGCGGCCGTAATCTTCGTCTTGCCGGGTACCAGTTTGATAATTCCCAACCGCTTAAGAGCCGCGCGCACGGCAGTAGACCGCATCGTAAAGCCAGTGCCGATCGTGGGAATGCCGACAGGATCCAGATAACAGGTCAGCGGATTTCCTTCGTGGGCACGCATAAAGGCGCGCCCACGTTCAGAGGTAGATCTTATCGTCATGGTTTCCTCGCGCGAGCGCAGTCGCGCGCAGAAGCGCAGCTACTGGTGCGGCTCGACTTTTGGTTGATGGTCTGATTCACTCATCGAGAGAAATGGAGATTCGGATGAGCAATATTGAAATCGCCCTTGAGAGAGCATTGAAGAGAATAGAATCGCTCGAGGAGCAGATACGGAACATCGAGAATGCCCGCAGCCACGAGCAAGTCGGCTTTTGGCACATGGTGCTCGTACGCCTGGCAAATCAGGACATGATCAGGGGCGCCTTCCACACTGAGATACTACGTTCAGCTGGATTATTGGCGAACGCACCCTTTGGCGACATCGAAGCCAAGGCCAAAACTCTCTTCGTCGACAACCCTCGGTACACTTTGGATCCCCGGCTCGCTAACCTGAACTTGCAGGCTGTGGTGAGTGAAATGCAAGGAGAGTATAAATCCGCGGATTCCTTCAATCCCAAACTCAAAGACCAAGATTGATCGGGATTCCGCGTCGAGTAGCCTCGTTCATGGCAAGAGGGAACCACTCAACATAGAGGCGCCGCGGCGAATCTGACCGGAAGCTCGCGATTTCCTTCGCGACTTCCTCATCGTTCCATGCAGCGATGGCTGCTTCGATTTCGTTTGATGGACGCTCATTGAACGAGCGCCCACGCGGTGCCGTGGTCGTGATGGCCATATTGGTTTCCTGTGGTGGATGAGCGGGGACAAGGCGGAGCCTAATCCCCTACCGGGAGTTTCGAGGGCGACGGGAAGTGTTTCCCGACCCATAATCGTCTCCTGGTTGCTTGTGATAAAGGCAGATGAGCTTGATCGCCCGGCATTGGGCCGCCGCTGAAGAGGCCTGCCAATGGAAAATAGTGAAATTGACGCCGGGCACCCGGACGAATCCGATTTGATCGATGCCCAAACGAACTCAGGAATACCGCTGATCAGGGTAGGTCGAGCGCGCCTCAGGCTTGCCGTGCCCCGTTATCGCGACAAAATCCCTGCGCCCACAGTCTCGCGTTTCAGAGCCTTTGCCGAGTCTATGAGGCCACTGCACTGATGGTCGACGAGCTCCGAAAAGGAGGTCCCGTGCCGCGAAGAGCTGCTGGCGGAATACGAAGATCTCTGTCGCAGCCATCGAGGCCGATGCGGTTGCGATGCTGAAAGGGAAGACGAGCGATCGGTGGTTCTAAGGCACCGGCCAGGAAAAAGGCCCCTTCTCTCTCGACGAAAGAAGAGGCCCGGCGTCTGAGCGTTCGAATTCACAGACAATAGCTCTGTTAGTCAGCCGCACAAAGAAACGCAAGCCCTGGTTGCCTGCTGCGGTATAGCGCCGTGACCTTACGTGTTATCCGCATACGGGAATGCATACCAAGTGCCCCCGAAATACATCAGCATGATCTGATCGCTGCCGCTGTTCAGCACCCGATCGGCTCCAGCGTTGATGTTCCCGGTTCCGTTCTTGATTGTCACATCCCTATTCGACGAGGAGGTCTTTAGTACGATGGTGTCGCCGTCGAACGCGTCAGCGTCGGTAATCGTGTCAAGATCATCCGCTGCCGCGGCGCCTTCGGTGTCGATCACGTACAGGCCGGCACGCGTGCCAGTCAGCGTGAGAACCCCGCTCGCGATCGTGAGGGTCGATGTGTGCCGAGCATAGTTCGGGCGCCCACTAACAATCGTCGGCCCCCAATTGCTCGCGTCGTTGAAGGGCAGAACAAAGGCATCTATCCCGGCAAGCTTCCGGAGTTGGTTATGACCAGCGCGGTTGACCGCCATGTCCGCCCGGTCGTCGAACATTGTGCCGCGGTCGTCGCGATATATGACCGTTTGGTAGATATTCGCTACCCGGTTGCCTTTACCCAGCCCACCGGTAACACCTGTTCTTTCCTCCATGCCGTAGAAAAGGTGGACCCTGTCTTCATCTACGATGACCGAGCCTTGGCTAAGAGCCGACGCCCCACCCTGCTCACGGCGAGGCAACTGGGCGATGTTGAACACCTGAGTGTTTGCATCGGTCCAGAAATTTCCACTTGTGACGGGGCCGCGGAGATAGAACGCGCTCACCCGCTCGTCGGTACCCTCGTCTTCAATGACACCGTTGCGATAAGCGGTAGTGGCGTGGATGTAGCCGTCCTCGTCAATGTCAAACGACACGCAGCTATCCGAATTGACGCCACCTCCGAAATAACCCGTTGCTGCCGAAAAATATCCGGCCGTGGCGAGATTGTCGGTAGACCGCCAGTAACGGGGCTCTCCGGACCCGCCATTCCGTATGAAGCCGACATAGAGGCCGCTCGTAGCGTGATACCGAACCGTAGGCTCCTCAAAATCCGAACCCGTTCCGAGGATCGTTTCTGTCCAGTTTACGCCGCCGTCGGTGGAACGCATGACCGCGGCGCCTTCCCCGTAGGACGCGCCGACAACGATCGAGTTGGAATGCCCAACTGTGAAGGAGTGGACCATGACCGGCTGCCCTGTGAAGCCAGATGGCACCGGGAATGTGATGTTCGTTTTGGTCCAGGTGCCGTTGTAGTTTTCCGATCCTGCTGCGCCTAGCGCCCTTTTCCACATCGTGTACGTGTAGGGAGGAACATCAGTCGTGCCGGAGGGGACGCGAACAAACAGATACTCGTCTGTCCCGTCAAACCCCGCAGACCATAGCGTCTGGCCGGTCGCTTTCGCGCTGAGATATTGGCCGAATGACCACGTCGCGCCCTTATCGTCGGAGAAGTAAAGCGCGATTCTTCCTGTGCCGTCGGGGTGGCTTTCCTTTTCGTTCACCCAAACGCGCAGCTGGGTACCTACCCTATAAGCCTTATCTTGTGCCCACGCGGTATAGAGAAAACCGTTTGTGATCTTCGCCGTATCTGTCCGCATGTATTCACGGCTGGGATAGATGACGTTCCCGACTTTGAATGCCGCATTGCGGATGTTCAGGAAGCTGGAGGGCTTGGCCGAGACTTTATAAACAAGGCCTCGCCCGTCGATAACTTTGCCGGAAGTGAGTGCCGAGGAAATAGCTGCATCGTCTAATATCGATCCGTCTCCAACCGCACCAAAGGATGCGAAGGATCGGTTGACATCGAGAAGATCGGCAATCTCGCCAAACGTTTTGCTTTCTCGGGCCGTTCCAGCGGCGTTGTCCACCAGCATGCGATTCGGCGCAACCGGAGGCAGATCAACACTCGCCGCGGCAGCCTCTGCCGCCGCTTGGGCAGCCTCTGCACGGGTGGCCGCGGCCTCTACTTGGGCAAGTAACGCCGCACTCGACTGGTCACTTATAAGCCTGAACGTTGCGCCGGCGACAATGCCCATCACGATCATGCCCGCGACAAGGCCCCCGACCGCGATATTGTTACCGCCGTTTGTCTTCATCGTCAGAGCCGTGCCGCCATTGAACGACACGGTGACCGGGCTTGCCGTGTTTGCCTCAAATACATTCATCCAGACTAGCGCAGAAGAACTGACTGGAATAGACGTGGTCGCCTGAATGGCATTGGCAGTGCCCGCGCCTGCGTCTGACGCAATAATGAAAGAGTATGTTAGATCAGCAAGGCGCAACCATGAGCCGGCACCGGAAGCGCCGACCTTGCGATAAATGCCGTTGTTGGCAACGATGGCGTCCTTGATAACCCAAGCCATCGTGTAGGCGGGATAGCCAAGGCTCGCATCCGCTGCCGCCTTGTCGGGGAAAACAAGTCCACCGCTCGAGAGAAACGCATTGATAATGGTCTCGTAGCCAACCAGCAATTCGCGGATGCTAGACTTCTTTGGCTTGTGCGCGCCGGAGGCCGGTACGCCGTCAGTTTCGTAATCGCGATACACGGTTGCTGCGGTCGCCATGTCTTCTCCATGTAAAGAAAAAGCCCGCGCGAGGGCGGGCTGCAAAAGCTGAAATGTTAGTGGTGCTGCTACGCGCGGTCGCGTCGTCCGCTAAGTCACGACGTACGCCCCAGTCGCGACCGCCGTACCGGCAATGCCAGACGGGTTGATCGACCGAAGCCAGCCGTAGTAGGTGCCGGCTGCTAGTGAGGTGACGACGCGCAGGTCGGTAGCGCTAGGCGGCCCGTATTCGGTTGCCGCAAGCGTCGCCGTTCCCAGGTTGTCGACGGTGTTGATGTAGATGCGGCAGGCGAAGTAGTTCGACGAGTTCGGCGCGGTCCATTGGAACTCCGCCTGTCCAGCACCCGGCGTAACGCTGACTGCCGTAACCGGACCCGGAGCAACCGGATCGGCCGTAGCTGTCAACAGCACATAGTCAGTCCACTCAGACTTCGTGCCGCCGCCCCATGCTCTCAGCCTGACGCGGTATTCCTCACCATCGACGAGATAGCCGGAGCGCACCTGCGTATCGCCGGCAACCGAGAACACCGACTGCACGCCCGTCGAACCGCTGGTGCGGTCGTATTCGAGTTCATACGTCAGCGTGTCGTCGACAAATGCCCACGTCGCATTAATGAATGCCGCCGTAGCGCCGCCCGAAACAACTTCCGTCTGGATGGTTGGCGTGAAGTCCACAGGCTCCGGCACGCCCTCATCGGGCAACGGCTCGACCGATTCACCCGGCTCGCCTTCCTCGGTTGCGGCGTTGAAGCTGTAAAGCGACGCCGAGACAAGGATGCCCGAGAACGAAATGCGCATGTTGCGCAGATCGATCGTCACGCTGGACGTGATCTCCACAACGGCCTCAGCCAGCCCCCGCGACGGATAATGAACCGTCACGAAGCGCCGATACGGAATGTTGCGAGCATCGTCTGCCGTATAATCGGCAACAACCGACACCTTGCGCGCATTCGCCCTGACAAACGTCAGTTTCTGCTTGCGCTGGCAGTGGTTGTGGCTCTGGATTGCCGCGTTCTCGAAGGTCCGCGTGCGCTCCGTAGTGTCGTCAACGACCGCATACGGCTGGCCGTATATCGCGGCGTCCTCGGTGATGTAGTCCTTCGCCGTGTTGACGTAGCGACCGCGAACACCGAGCACAGTGGCTGCGCGTCGCTTGTTCTTGTCGACGCGGATGCTGAAAACATTCTCCGCGGTAAGTCGCACATCAGGCGCAACGAATTCGCCGGCATGCACGCCAATCTTGCCGTCGGCTCGCTCGTAGACAACGAGCTCTGCCGCCTCGTCCATGATGCGACCGACTTCGATAGGATCATTGCTGGCGCGGAACCAGAATCCGCCGTGATAGCGCTTCTCCGTTGCTCCACTTCGGTTCGTGACGTTCTGGTCGCAGACGTTCGCGGCATTGGCCCAATCAGGCAGATACATGTTCTCGTAAGCCATCTTGCCGCCGACCGGGTGGCAGAGGTGCCAAAGCCGCGTAAGTGCCAGATTGCTCGAGAACTCCCACGTCAGTGGGTTATTGTAGCGGTGCGCCCCGGAGCCGCCTTGCGTGCTGTCCTTGCGCGGATCGTAGAGCAATGCCCCATCGCCGACCGCCGAATGCTCCGGCATCTGGTTCGGGTAAACGTCCAGAAACTCCTTCTGGTCGACCGTGCGGCACGTCATGTAGACGGAAGCGAGGCCATCGCCGCGGCAGTTGTTGTCCCAGATTGTCGGGAACGCGGTGACGACGTCGGAGTATGCCGTTTCGGCGTTCAGACCGACCTTCGTCTTGATGTGGACGAAGCTGACGCCGTCCTTATCGTAGTGGCCTGGCGAAGTAACGCCGCCACTCGCGTTTAGCGTTGCCTTGTCGTCGTGCAGGTAGTGCTGCACGAACTGATGGATGCGGTGGCCTGCCCACACCATGATGTGGTGGGCGGTTCCCGACTTCTCCTCAAGGAAAACGTAATCGCTGCCCTTCTTGACGCGCCCGAGCACGTAGGCAAGAGACGGCACGCTCTGTTTTAGGTTGTATGAGCCGTCATCCGGCTTCGGCACCGCAGGCTTAGAGGCGAACGCGCCCTGCAGTGCCAGAGCTCCAGCCGCGATGCCGCCGTAAAGCAGCGCCGACGTGCCGAGGTAGAGCGCGTTGGCAAGGGCCGTCGTCGTCGCCAGCGAAGACACGATCAGCGAAATGGTCTCAATGATGCCTGGCAAATTGGTAACTCCGCGTCCGCGGCTACCGGATTTCCCAGGCCGCAAGAGTTTTCGCCGTCATGCGGCCGAAGCCGCCGTGCATGCGCACAAGCCATCCACTGCCGTCGTGGATGGCGCCGAACTGGCGATGAATGTTTGATGGGCTGCCGATAACGCCGATGGCGCCACGCTGCGGGTGCTGGATGCGCTTGCCGCTGGCAGGCACACACGTGGCCACCAACGCAGGAACACTGCCTGCAGCCGCTATGATGCCGCGGAAGCCCTCGTCGCTGTCGTACGTGCCTCGAAGGTGTGCGGCGGGGTCCGGATGGCCGAGCCAACCCGCCCAGTCTGCGAGCACCATGCAGCAATCAACCGTTCCAGGTCGCCAAGGTCGAGCGTTGTTGTCGGCGAGGAAGGCGGCGAGTTGGTCTGGTTTGCCGCCTATAATGGCAGCAGTCCGAATAGATGCATGACTGCGAAGAACGCGCCGATGCCCATAGTTATTCTTGCAATATTGGCCGACCGCTCGAGATGCGAAGCGGACTCCTCCATCGCTTTACGATTATCCTTCAACATCTCATCGTAGTGCGCGATTTGTTCGGCGAGAGCATCATCGAGCGCAATCGATGCCTCAATATCCCTTCGCCACGAAGACGGATCATTCCCAACGAACTGAAAATCGATGGGCCTTGCAGCTTCGAAAGCGTAAAAGCACGAGATCCCAAACCCGCTCCCGGTGAAGATCGCAATAACAGCGATTGGAAAGCTCTTGTCCATAGCAGCCATGCCGGCGCCAAATGTTGCAACCGTAACCGCGGCCAGGAAACCAAGGAAAGTGATGGCCCTCATGTCTGCCGCTAATGCTGAGGAAAGTTGCGACTGCAGCCTTGACTCAGCCTCACGTAGAACCTCCATTAGCAGCGCGCGGTCCGCGCTTTTCAGGACATCAACCAGAGACTTTTGCATGTTGGTTCCCATAACAGCCCATCCAGAGAAGCCGCCCACCGAGAAGAAGGATGGTGGTCGCATTGGTGACTTTGGACGCCCTCCTTCAGACCGCCCTCGCCCACCGGAACCGCCGAGGCCACAACCTAGACCAGTCCCGCCAAGGCACAAGTAGCGGCGAGCTCATCGGCCCCTACCAGTTCGGCCATTTAATCGTCTGATCCCGCATCAGCGGCACGCGCTTGCAGAACTCGTCATCAGCCGCCGATGGATTGAGCAAAGCTGCCCGCGCCCGCTGGTCGACGTCCGAAAGAACCGCGCCGTTGGTGACGGTACGCAGCGTGAAGCGGTTGGTGACTTCCAGATTGACAACCGACGTAATGCCGTTCGCAGTAGACTCGTCGGCAACATCCAGATTGTCGATTTCGCCGGTAAAGACAACGATCGGATCACCGTTGGGTTGCTCGTCTTCGTCTAGGATCTGCAACTTCACGATAAACGGAGAGCCTTGCACGCTGGCCGCTTCGTCATATTCCCAGATATCATCCGCTGCAGACCGGCTCACGGATATCAGCGATAGCGCCAGCGTGTATGCCTCGCCGTTGATGGCCGCCTCGAGCGACTGCAGCGCGTCTTCGGTGAACTGCGCCGGCCGATAGAAGTTGCCGTCGCCGTCGACGAAAGTGCCGCCTGTGCCATCCCACACGCGAATTGTCTCCTCCGGCAACACGACGTCGCAGAGGATGCGCAGTGATTTAATTGCCATCGACTACCGGCCCGACGCTCACTACCGGCCCACGCTTCAAGATCAGCCGCCACCTATAGTTGGCGCGCCGTATCAATTGGAAAGGCTCGTACCCCTTCGCGGCCCACTCGTTCAGGGTGGCTTCGACAGTGGTGTGCTTGTCCTCGAGCAGGTCAATAACCTTGTACATGCGCCCCTCCTACTGGTTCCAATAATCCACCGCCTCGACAAACGAGACAGACGGCAACGAGAATTTTCCAACGGCGTTTTGATCGATATCCATGCCGCGGTCCTCCGCCAGGTGGCAAAGGCATGTCGGCTGGTCGAACTCGAGATCGGCGCCTGCCGGTATGAGCTCGCGCACGGAAGGCGAAATCGGCACTGTCCAGATGTCGCCATCCACGGCAGTAACCGGCCCCGTTTCGTACAGGGCGTGGTTATACGAAAAGCGCACGCCGACGAGGTTGGCGTCGGCGTTGATGATGCGCAGCCGGATCGACGTTGCGCCTACCGCAGTCACGCCATCGGTAACGACCGATATGGCGCCCTGCGTGTATGGCGTGTCGTCGTCAAACGGGCTGTCGTCGCTGTGGTCAGTCTCAATAACCGGCTCGAATTTGCCGGAGACGTAAGGCGCCGACAGGCTGGAGCGAACGCGCACCGCAATCAGGCCGGGTCGACCGCCTAGTTTCTGGCGGATTGCGTTCCACGTCTGCCACTGGTCGCGATTGCGGTTCTGGAGGACAACGTTCTGGTAGTCGATCGCCCAAAAACCGAGGTCCGTCCGAGTGGATGGCTCTATGCCGCCGAGCGTTCGCCCCCCGCTCCTGCTAAACGGCACGAGGTTGGCGGATGCGGACTGTGGGCGGAGGACGCAGAGCGGCCATTCAATAATCAGCGCCATTCAGCACCCGCCTTATTTTTCTGATGGGCCGCCATCGTCGGAACCACCTGCTGATTTGCAGCAGACACGATTTTTGGCGCCGCGGAGGACACGGTTTTTTGCGACACCGATTCGACGAACGGCAAAAGATTGCCGTTGTTGTCCGCAGACACGCCGACTGTGACGTGGACGGCTTGTCCTCCGCCGGCAGCCCTTCTCGGAATCGCCGGCTCCTTGAATTTGACAGGGATGCTTCGGCCATCAGGCAGAGGTACGGCCGCTTCCGGCCCCGCCTCGCCAAAAATCGCTGCGCTGCTGGAAATGCCGCCGCGAGCAAAACGCTTCAGAGGCTGCGGCCTGCCGTGTGCAGCAACGCCGCCCTTGGCAAAGCCGAAAACCGAGAAAAGGCCGCCAAGTAGGCCGCCTCCTCCGCCTCCTCCGCCAAGACCGAATGCAGAGTTCAGTGCCACGTCGATCAGCTTGTCGACGACCTTATCAAGCGCATTGGCTAGGGCTTCGGCCGCAGACTTACCGTTGCGCAGATCCGAGATGAAGCCGCCAGTGATGTCCTTTGCCGAGCTCTTAAAGTCGTCTGCCGCTTGACGAACCTGATCCTGGCTCTCCTCGAGTTGTCCAGCCGCTGCCGCGGCCTTTGCGTAGCCCTCGGCCAAAGAGTTGATGCTGGCTTCAAGTTCCGGCGTGATCGTCAGACCCGCCTGTTTTGCGGCGTTCAGAAGATCCTGCTTTGCGGCAGCGAATTCAACGGCATACCCGAAGTCGTTGACGAGAGGGTTTAGGCCAGCCTGAGCGGCGGTTTCAGCCTGGATGGCTTCGGTGCGCTCTCTGATTTGCTCGGTCTCGCGTTGGAACTCGTCGGCTCCACCGCCCCCACCACCGCCTCCTCCGCCTTCGCGCTTACGACCGCCGCCGCCTCCACGACTCGGTGGTGGCTTGAAATCGGAAATCGATACCGGCGCAACAGCCTTTTTCTTGCGTTTACCGCCACGAGTGCGGGGTCCACCAAGCGAAGTCGAAGCAGATTCCGGTACAGCTTCGATGCCGTTCTCGCCGACGACGTACCCGGCGACGGTGTCAGGCATCGAAGCTGCCGCAGCGCGAACCTCCGCGAGCTTGCCGAGAACTTCGTTAAGGCGAGCAACAGCCTCGGTGTTGTCGAAGCCAAGCTTCGTGTTTAGGGCGATTCTCTCCTGGAGAAGCTGGACTTCACGTTCTAACGCGGTAACGTCGTCTTCTGCTTTTTCTTTGTCGATATTGATGACGTTGCCAGCTGCATCCGTCGTTCCAGATAGCTTATTCAGCGTATCGAGAATGGCATTCAGTGTGCCATCATTGGCAAGGAAGTCCTTGAACGCTGCATCAGCGTCCCTGATTTTCTGAATCAGGCCGGAGACGTCGAAACTGTTGATCGCGTTGGCCGCGCTGTTGATGCCTTGCGCGAAATTCTCGCTGGCGCCGGTCGAGTTGTTGAACTCGCGGGTAACGTCAATCAGCGCGGTCCACAAATTCGTGGTGGCCTGCGCAATTGTGAAAGTGGCATTGGCGGCTTTCTGCTCAAGAATGACAGATCCCGCCTCGAATGCGCGGAAGAAGGCCTCAGAGGAAATTGCGCCATCCACAACCAACTGTTTGAGTTGCGACACCGATCCGCCGGCCTCCTTCAGGCCAGCCGCGGCTGCCTGGGCGATCGTCGGCGCGCCTTCGAGGATGGAGTTGAATTCCTCAGCCTGCACCTTGCCGCTGCCTAGCGCCTGGCCCAACTGCAAGAGGGCACCGCTAGCGGCCTTCGCATCTGTACCCGCCACGCGGAGCGCCAAGGCAACGTTGTTGGTAAAGTTGAGCAATTCAGCGCTGGTGACGCCGAGTTCTTTCTGTGCCTGCGCCGCCTTGCCGTACAGAGAGGCCAGCGTCTCGATCGGAGCGCCTTTGTCTGCCGCGGCCTTCGCTAGGCCCTGATAAACCTTTTCCAATTCAGCGCCGGAAAGACCGGCTACCTTCAGCGAGTTGTCAATGCGGGTGGCCGCCTCTGAGAGACTGCCAAGACCGCGGATAACATCCGTAAAGACGAAGGCACCAGCGATGGCCGCTCCCGCCTGCACCAGGGAGGCCGTCATTGCCTTGCCGGTAGATGCGGCCTGCCTCTGGATTTGCCCCATTTGGCGGTTGGTTATGCCGCGCGCCTTGCTAAGCGAATTCTGGTAGCCCTTGAGGTCAGCACTCAACTGGACGACGAGGCGTTCAAGATCGGTTGCGGCCATAAAATATTTGCCCTATGTGAGGTCGCATGGGTACGCACAAAAAGCGCATGTTCTGTGAGGAAGAAATTGAGATGGTGTTGGCTGAGAGGCAGACTCCCAACCATCTCTTGCACTTGGTGCTAAGCCTAGTGACGGCGGGATTGTGGCTCCCGATATGGATCCTAGTAGCTTTGTTTGCTGGCGGGTCGTATAGGTGCCCTCGTTGTGGAGCCCGGACCCTCGGGTATGTTCCCCGCAAGTACAAACAAGTGCTGCAGCGGAAAAAGCTCGGCCAAGCAGAGGCCTAGAACTTATCCTTAGACTGGAGCCATTTCCAAAGATCGTCCGCCTCTGCGTTGGACATCTTCTCTTCGCCGCCGCCGTTCGCCTTCACATACCCATCAAACGCCGCCGCGAACTGCCACATGGACATCGCGTTCACTTCCTGCGGTGTGAAGCCCATTGCTGCGCCAACTCCATAGATCGAGGCGAAGCGGATCTTGCCGTTAGGCAGATCGTCTACGCTGCTTCTGGAATTGGCGCTTCCCGCTCCCCCACTGGCTCCTCTGGCGCCCCCAGCAGGCCAGCTGAGATAACAGCAATGGCAATCGGGTGATTTTCAAGTGGAGGCCGGCGCTCGACATACTGTCGAGTCTTTTTAAGCGCATCGGCGGGAGGCATTCCGCCGCCAACGAGTCCAAGACGGATGACGTTGGCGATGTCCTGCACACGCCACTGGTGAGAGTGCAGCCTGTGCAGGATCATATACGGGCCGGCGTCGCACTCCTCCTGCAGAGTGGCGAGCTCTCCCCAGCCGAGACGGAACGAATACGTCCCGTCTCCGAAGTCGAGCTCAATCCTGGCGTCGCGAGCCATTGTTAGAAGGTATCCGTGCGGACCAACTCGCCGTCGGACTGCATCGAGACGTTGAGCGTGACGCGGCCGCCCTGCTCGGCGCCGATTTCCAGAGATTCGACGTGCATTTTGCCGGTCCAGGTAACAGTTCCAGTCGAGAATTCGATCTCGATCTTGATCGCCACGGACTCGGTGCTTTCGTACCCGTCAAGCCAGGTCTCAACCGCGGATGCAGCAAGAACGCCTTCGCCGGAAACAGATGCGGAAATGCTCTCTACGTCGCGGCCCAACACAATGGGCTTGTCGGGATCTTCGCAGTCCGGAAGAGCAACTTCGGAAAGCGACTTGGTGAGCGAAAGCGACTTGGATGTAAACCCGCAAGGTGCGGTGTAGGTACCAGTTCCTGCCAGGTCGAGCAGGACACGGAATTTGCCAAAGCGCGCAGTGATTGGTGCCGCCATTTTGTGGTCTCCATAAAAAAGGCCGCTCAGAGCGGCCGCGATGTGGTGGTAATTGGTGAATGGCGGCTACGTGATCTCCACGAACGCCGTAACGCTGATTATCGCTCGGTTGGTAACGCCATCGCTTTCGCGCTGGTATCGCGTGATGCGGTGACGCAAGATCGCCAGCGCATTGGTCTGCAGAGCAATCTCCGCCTCATGCAGGGCCGCTCGCACTGCTCCAGAAAGCTTGCTTACCTCGGCGCTGCCGTATGCTTCATTCGAGCCCCACGACCAGCAATCGATTTGCATGGTCACCTCGAGTCCGTCGATACAGTCCGCATCGTCCGTAATGGCGTCGGCCGGACCCATCGTGATGTATGGAGGCGTCAGGGTGCCTCCCGGTGGACGGTCGTAGACGCGCGAGACGACAAACGACTTTACGCCCTCGTCGGCTTTCAGCCTTGTGATGACCGCGGCGCGTAGCTCATGTATTGGATCCATTAGCCGCCTCCCGCCGCCACTTCTCTGGCCGCTTTGTTCACTGCCCGAGTAATGCGGCCCTTGACGCGCTTACGGTTCGCTCTGAACGAGACAAAGAAGAAGGGCGAGGCCGCAATGGGTGGGATCGTCGCTCCCGCAAACATGCCGCCAGCAGTGTGGGCTGCCGTACCGAATTCTACGAAACGGGCGTAATACGCATCCGCATTGCCGGCATAGATCGTGATGGTGTTTTCGCTGCCAGTGTTTCGCATGCCTTGGCCGCGCACAGTTGCGATGGTCAAGGCGCCTTTCGGCGCGGAACCCCACGTCCAGTCGATACTGTTTTTCAGATCACCGCTATCAACCGCCACCAGACTTTTCATCATGGCAACGATTTCATTTGCGCCCTGCTGCATAGCCTCACGTATCCGCTTGCGCGCAACGATCGGCAAAAGCGCCAACTTCCTGTTGAGCTTGTCCACCCCAATAATCTTCGTCATGCGTCTGCCTGCGTGCCGATTGTCGCCAGCATGTCGATGTAATCGTTCTTCTGAGACACATTTATGGGTGGAGAAACGATGGCATAGATCGCACCTGAACGCGCATCCACGGCTCGCCATGAAGCGTCCAGGGCGCGCGTAGCGACATGCGAGCGCACGCGTATAGTCACGGGCTGCAGCCCTTGCAGGCGTGCGCCCATAACGGCCTCAGAGCCCATGCGCGGGATAATCTCGGCGGCATCAGTGAAGACTGTTGAATATTCACCAACTACAATTCCGCCGTAACCGTCATCGCCTGTGGTGCGCTGTTGGAAGTGTAGCCTCGAGCGAAGTTTGCCTGCGGGCATCTGCCGGCCTTTCGGTTGGAAGTGCCTTGCCCGCCACAATGGCTGCGGCTGCGCAAGCGCGCGTCACATTACGGGTGGTGTCAGCCTTAAAGGCGATCGTTACGGGCGGCCGAGGTTTCCAGTCGTAATCAGCTAGAAACCTCATCCACATTAAAGCGCGACGTTCGGGAACTGGATGTCGACAGCAAGGACGGTCGTCGACTTTGCGAGGCCGATAAGGCAGACATATTCACCGGCGCCGACATCGGCGAGAGGACACACGCCGCCTGGCGTGTCGCTAAGGTATATTGCTTGGCCGGCGGTCAGGACGGCACCCACAGTAAGGTCGCCGCTCTTGTGAACGGTGATAGGTTGACCATCCGATGCTCCGTTAAGAGCGATCCCACCTGCCTGGCGAGCGGCGGCAGTTGCCGTATTGCTGTCGGCGAGCATCCACTTTTTGGTGGTCGCGCTTTTGTAGACGGCCTTGCCGGCCGTAATCGTTTCGCCGGCCATGCCGTGTTCTTGCGCGGAATTCGGGCCCGCGATGATATCAGATGCAGCTAGGACCAAATCGGCCATTTGAAGTCTCCTGCGGCCTTAAGCGCCGCGTCTGTGATTGCAAAGAAGCGCGTCGAAAGCAGACCAAGCCGGTGCAGCATCGTTCTCGCGATTTTCGTATGCGTCAGCGATCCAAAGGAGCATCGCGTGTTTAATGCTCGCCGGCAGGTCCGCGTAGCCAACAACGGCAGTTAGGATGATCCGAGAACCTGGATGGATGGCCGGCCAATGCTGGCCGTACTTCGTGACGATCGCAGCCTCGAGGCCGTCAAACCGCTCTTCGTAAACGCTAGTCGCCAGAGCCTGCGTTGCGCCGTCAGTGTCGACGTAGGAAATAGATGTGACCGACTGCGCCGGAGCCAGCGGCAAACGCGCCATGTCGCAGAAGCTGTCGCATTTCACTTCGATTGTCTGCGTCGCCAACGGCGAGCCACAGTATCGTTCGACGTGGTCTCGGGCCGCTGCAATCAGCGCCTCAAAAAGTGCGTTGTCGTCGTCATGCAGGACGACGCTCTGGCGCTTGGCGTCTGCGACGGTAATAGGCTCAGTCGGTGGCGTCGTTACCTTCGGCGGATACCACATCCGGCTTGCCCTTCTTCGTACGCCGCTCAACGGTCGGCTGCGCTACCGCGCGCTCTGTCTCTTTCTTGGCAACTGGCAATGCGTATCCAGCGTCGATCAGCCGAATAGCTTCATTCTGCGGAAAGTCACGCTCATCGCCGGGCGAGAGCGAATATTCATTGCCAGCAAGGCCGACCAACATCTTGATTTTCATGGGAGCTCCTTGGGAGGAGGCGGGGCCGAAGCCCCGCCATCCAAGTTAGACGGCAGCCGTGATCAGGTGCTTCACCGACGCGGCGTCACCCAACTCTCCGTCGAACCGGATGAGTCCCGCCACGCCGAGATCCGGCCAGAACCTCTCCCTGAGGACCCCGATGACCGGCGAGCCAACCTTCCTGACAAAATATCGCGAGAAGTCCCCGAACAGCATGACCTTCGCAGCAGCGCCAAGCGACGCCATGTCGTCGTTGATGCTGTAGCGGTAGCCAAGCAGCGTGCCAGGCTGAGCCGTCGTGACGTCCCCCATCGCCCACAGAAAATTACCCTGCCCGTCCTTCAGTTTTCTGATGGCGGCGAGCGTCGTGTCGGCAAACATAAAGCGAGCCTTCGGCGAGCGCCTGTAGGCAGCGTTGACCGAGTGCAGCAGGTCTATGATCTCGTCCGCCGTGATCGCAGCAGTCGCAGCGGCCGTCTTGCCGAGCGTCGAGGCAGTGACAACGCCGTTCGGGTCGCCGGTACCGTCGCCGATCGTCAGTTCACGGTTGGCAATACGGCCAAGGCGCTCGCCGAGAAGTGAGCCGAGCAGCGATTCCATGTTGAAGATGGAATCCTGCGCCAGTTCCATCGAGAACTTCACGAACTCCGTATCGTAAACGTACGCGTCGAGCCGCTTCTGGCCGAAGGTAACGTTTTTCGCGCCGGTATCGCCGAGGGCGTTGCCTTCGGTGTGCTTGACTGCGGTCACGGCCGTGTCATCGACCGTGGGCAGATTGATCTGATTGCCGCTCGCCGTAGAAATGACGGTAGCGACGTCCTCAGAGTACATCGGACCCCAGTCAAGCATCGAGCGGACGATTATGTCAGCGAGCTCGACAGGCACGGTGTAGCCGCCAGGGGCGCCAGAGGTGGTCACCTGAGTACGGAATTCCTTCGCGGACTGAACGCCGGCCTTCAGAACAGAACGCTCTTCGGCGGAAAGCTCGCCAATGTCGGCGCCGCCAGCGAGGAACTTGTAGAAGACCTCGCGGTACTCGACCTTATCTCCGTCGTCCTGGCCGCGAGCCTCGCCATCGCCGTTGCTCGGGCGCTTTTTAGCGCGCTCTTCTGCCTGACGATCAGCAAAGCGCTTCTCGAGAGTAGTCATGCGCTCTTCGCGTTCGATCTTGCGCTCTAGGGCGTCAAACTCGGACATGATGGAATCGTGACGAGCCTCGAGCTCAGCAGAGCGAGCTTCGTCGGTATTGGCGTTGATTTCGTTCAGCGCCTCGCGCGCCTGCGTCATAAGACGGCCGCGCTTTTCCTGCAGTTCGGTAAGGGACATGATTTTCCTTTCGGGCAAAGAAAAAGCCCGTCGCAAGAGCGTACGGGCTGTGGTGAATGGCAGGACGGTCCTGCCTTCCGGCCGGGCCGGGTGACTACGAGGCGTGGCGTCCTGCCGTTATGCCCCGAAATGTTTGCTCCATCGCAGCTCTCTTGCCGGCGATGCGCCGCTCTGCGGCGGCTTTGTTTTCGGCCTTGCGATACTCAGCCGTTCTCGCCTCAGTGCGAGCGGCCTCCAACGAGCGCAATGCCAGGCTTGTGTCGGGATATGCCGGAATAGGCGTTGCCGTGACCTCAAAGAGCTCGGCCTCAATGACAGTGCGGTGCGGAAGGTCGCCGGCGTCGTCCCATTCCTGCTTCGTAGCTCGGAACGAGAAGCTCATGCCGCTGACATCGCCGCGCTCAACCAACGTCCAAAGGTCGTTGCCGTCGGTGGTGTCCGGAATGTCGATGTCAACTTTCAACCCATGGCTATCTTCAGCAAGGCGTAGCGTGCCACTACGCGTCCTGCCAACGACGCGACCAGTGTCGTGATTCACAAGCGCAAGGATGTCGCCGCGCAGTGCCTTGGTGAATGCGCCTGGCGCGATCCGCTCAACAAAGTAGTCGCCGATCGTCGTATCGCTGTTCCACACAACCGCGTAGCCCGTCAGCGTCCGCTTGTCGGATTCTGAGCGGAACTCTACGCCGAGAGCTCCGCCACGTTTTTCAATGTCCGTCATGCGGCTTCTTCCGCCTCGTCCTGATTGTTGTCGTTGGCTGGCGGGCGATCGGCGCCGGGAGCGTTCTGCTGCCCGTAGGTGGCCGTTCCCAGTGGTGCCGTTGCGCCCTGCAAGAACAGATCGTCGCCGTGCGGCTTCGCTTCACGGTTTTCTAGTGCTCTTGCCTCATTGGGGGTCAGCAGCGCGTTCTGCACGGCCTTTGCCAGCCCGTCCATGCGCGAAAGGAAATCGCCGCGCATCAATCCATCGAGGACGTGCGAAATGTAACGGTTTCCGCTGCCACGTCCGAAGAACTTGAGGTTCAGCTCATCCTCTAGCGCCTTTGCCCACTGGCCGATGAGATGCTGAACGAGCATGAGATTCTGCTGTTCAGTGTTCGCCATTGTGCCGTGCGTCAGATCCTGCAGAAATACAGGAGGAAGTTGAAATGATCTTGCGATCTCTTCCACTTGGAATCGCCGGGCCTCGACCATCTGCCCCTTGGCGGGATCCGTGCCGACCGGCTTTAGCTCGTTCCCCGGCGGAATCGGGAAAATCTGGCTGCTGCTCGATTTCGCTGCGCCGATCGCTCGCTTGATATCCTCATGCGCGCGCTTCAGCGCATCCGCGCCCTGTGGCAACGGGCCAACGAGGGCAAGCGGAGGGACGCCACCGCCGGCAAAGAAGTTGCTGCCGTAGTCATTCATGGCCAGCGCAAGCTGGATGGCTTTCGAAGCCATGTTGATTGGGCCGTAGTGCTTCAGCCCGCAACTGCGCCTCATAAACGGGACGTCAATGACATCAGCTGCGTCGTAAGTCTTGCCCTCAAACTCGTATGTGACCTTCAGACCGACACGTTTGATTGTAGTCTTTGCCGGATCCATAGGCCAAAGCGAGTCGATGCCCTGCGGCGTTCGCTCGATGTAAGCAAGGCCGCGACCGCCAGTGAATACCTGCTGCCAGAACCATTGCCAGAATGCAAACGAACCAAGCGCGTCGTTGGGAGCGACATTCACTACCATCTCGAGCTTGCCGCGGACGCGCTTTGCGCCATCCTTGCTGTCCCGGTACGCGTGGCGCGGAAGGGCGGCGAGCGTACGCGACAGGAAAGCAACCGCAGCCCAAACCGCCGGCACACGCAAAGCGCTGTCGATCGTGACGTTTGGCAGGCTTCCTGACTCTACGCCGAAGTAGGCGAGGAAGTTTTCCGCACTAACTGGAATCTTCTCGTTTTCAGGACTTGAGCGCGATTCCGGCGCGTTTTTCTGCCTAAATGGCCACATCAAAAGGCTCCCAATTGCGCCAATGAAAAGTCGGGGTCATCCCATGCGGAGGTCTGCGGAGGCGCCGCACCAGGCAGACCGTCGGCCGCCGCGCATGTCGCCATCGCGATCGTAACGAGACCGTCGATACGGCCACGCGAGCGCTTCTTGTCGAACGCACGATTGCCTTGGCCGTCGGCGTCGACGAGGGCGTTTCCGGCACACATGTAGGTGACCGGCGATGCGTCGATCGTGATCGACTTCTCTAGAATGCGATCCTCAAGGCGCTCGATAGCCCGCGGCATGCAAAGCGCTCGCTCTTCAAACGCGACGCGCTTGCCCTGACCGTGGGCGACCAGCTTGAGCCCCTGCCCTTCAGGTTTGTCCGGGCCATCGTATTTCCAAACCGGAAAGCCGATCTGCTCACATGCGGCAATGAAATCGGCCATGCCAGCCGGGTCGAACGCAAGAAACTCAACATTTTGTTCTGAGCAGAGCTTCTTCACCTCGGCTGCAACGAACGTCTTGTCGATGACGGCGCCAGGCACTGCGGCCAGATCAACCAGTGGATCCTGGGACCACTCGACATACTTGGCGTTGTCGGAGAGCGCGCGTTCGGCAAGACCGTCCTTGGTAGTCCAGTACCAAGTCTTCGCGTAAAGATGGCTCTTCTCGTCCGCCCAAACTGCAGTCAGAGCAGTCAGATCGTTTTTGTCTGACAGATCTAGCGATAGCCAGCACTTGCGCCCACGTTGCTTCTCAGGGTCAACCCGCCCCTGGACAGCCGCCCACGCGTCTTCTGCGATCCAGAAATCGGCTGCGCCAATCGGGATGCCGAAATATAGCCGCTTGACCGAAAACGCGGTCGACAGCAACACGCGTGCGGTGTTGACTTCGCCGCGGATGTTCTCAATGGGGAAGGTCACGCCCAGAGCTGGGAGCGATTTTTTCCAAACGGCCTCGTTTTCGAAGACCGTGTCGCGGTCTTTTTTGTCGACGCGGCAGATGAACGCGAAAGCTTCATCGTCGGAAATTTCGCCGGTCGCCACCTTTTGGTAGAACTCGCTGTACTCGGTGCCGACGATTTGGGTCGATGCAGGCGTGTTGGTCCCCAGCAGCATCAGTCCGTCGCCGGGCATCTTCGCGATTGCGCGCTTCCACGTCTCGATCGAAGAATTGTCCCGAAACTCGTGAATTTCATCGGCGGCAACCATGACGGGGCGAGGCCCGCTAATGGCTTGGCCGTTCGCGAGCGACTGGAACTTCCCGCCAATCTCCGGAAACTCGATTTTCCAAGCGTTGTCGCCCTCGCCGCGGATGATCACGTCACCGCGTGAAACGAGTGAATCCTCCTCGTCCTCCTCACCGCCGGGAATTGGTGCGCGGCACATGGCCACGGCGTCCTTGAACAGGACGTTAGCAGTCGCGCGATCTTGGCCGATCGAATAGACCTCGGCGCGCTTAACGCCATACCATCCGCCCATATACAGGCCGGTTGCGGCCATCCAAGGCGATTTGGCCTGGCCCTTGCCGGTCTCCACCCACGCGGAGCGAAAGCGCATCCGGCCGCTGTCCTTGCGCCATCCGAACAAGCTGCCAGTGCAGAAAACCTGCCACGGTAGTAGGTTGAAGGGCTTGCCCTCAGCTGCACCGGCCGTGATTGAAAGAACAGCAGGCGAGAAGCCGATCGCGCGAGCAGCGTCTTTCGCACTCCAGTGCAGGCCGCGCTCATGGCCGTCCCTCAGATCCTTCAAGTGCCGCTCGGCGGCTGCCATTTGATACTCGCCAGCAACGATCCTGCCAGACACTACGTCCTGGGCGTACTGCGTCGTTGGGTCATCCGTCAGCTGGTTTGAGGTATGCGTCGGCCGCTCTACTCTTCTTCTTGCCACGAGCCACCTTCGTTGCCTTCCCGCGGCTCAGCGGGTCCAGTCCAAGTTTCGCCTCAAGGATCACGATACGCGCATCCGCGTGCTGCATAGCCGACCAGTAGGGGTTCCATTGACCGACTTTGGCTCGTTTTCCCGATAGGATCGCGCCATGCTCGGCGACATGTTTCGCGGCCTTCCCGTACTGCACACGGAATTCGACGAGACGCCTCACGGTGTGCCCGTTCGCGTCCGCGAGAGTGCCGGCGGCGGACAGGTCCGCCATTACCGCGCCCCAGTGGCTTGCGGCTTCTGCGGAATCGACCGGATCTGGGTAGAGACCCGACCAATCGGGTTCGGGCAAAGTCGCATCTGACATGCTCATCCCCTACGGGGATGCTCGACATCCCCCTACTTCAAAATTGCTCGCAGTGCGAACGGAGGTGGGGCACGGGTACGGCGTCCGGACGTCCAGAGCTCGTCACCCACCCCCTCCGCCCCTGTTCCAGGGGTGTTGTGGGTCAAGCGGTCGCCCGTCCATGTCGCAGCCGATAACGTGCCCACGCTTCTCCTCGCGTTGGATAAGGCCGTCGTGATGCGGCTGGCACACGCTCTCATGATTGTTCGGGTCAACGAACAGACCCCAATCTCCGCGGTGCGGCGTGCGGTGGTTCACGACCGTTGCCTCGGTCACGATCTCGGATTGAAGACAGCGCCCACATAGCGGCTGCCGCGATAGCTGCGCGTGACGTGCGTCTTGCCATGCCTTGAGGCCGTACCAGCGGTGGTAGGTGGCCGCTTCTGTGGTCCTGGACATGTAATTACTCCAGCCGAAGAGCCAACGATAGGCGCTGGAAAGTTGTGCATATCAACGCAACAACCACGCGTGCCCTTGCAACTCGACGATAGCGGACTTCTTCTTCGTTGGGCAGAAAAGGAGAAAACATGAGCGACAAGAATATCGTGCACATTGGCGAAAACTCTCCCGAGGAAGTCGCCTTCAAGCTATTGCAGGCAGTTGCCGCTGTAGAAAAGAAGTCACTGTCTGCGGCAGACGCGTCCGACCTCAAGCCTGGCTGGTCTAAGGCAGACAGAACATACATTCTCTCCGCGTACGGAGAATGCATTTCTGCTGTACGCCACGGTTGGCACGAGCCCAAGGGGTAACCGACGCACGCCTTATAGGCGGGCCGCTTTAATTCCCACAACCAGGAGAGCGGCCCGCATGATTGCCGCGTCGCTAGAGGATGCGCGCTCCGGCGATCGGGATTGACAGCCACCGCAGGACCGAAGCCGGTCAACTAGGCGATGTCGCGGGTCAGACCCTAGAACTGCCAATGAATGACCACCAATGGCGGGGATCGTAGAGAGACGTAGGGTGGTACGATAGGTGCCCTGCGCCAGCGAGCGGCGCAACCGTTGCTTACCTTGCGCCTCTTCCGATCACGCGGTCTTAATTTGCGGAACCGCCTGTTGAATGCCTCAAATACAGAGCCTTCAGGATCAAATACACGGCTTTTTCTTCAGTGTTTCCGGACAGCAGATATCCGATAAGATCGTGCCGCATATCCACAGTGAGGCGTGGCCGGAATTCCTCGGCCCGATCAATTCTGTTTTGCTCAAAGTAGTGGATGATGTTCAGCACAAAATCGAGCGCCAATACTATTTCACGAGCATCAATAAGGTCTTGCCTCGACGAAGCGTACAGCTCCGGCGGACCATGGAAGACGACCTTAACGTCTTCGTTGTACTCGTGCTCGATCACATTCCCCAGAAACTGTAAGGACACAAGCGCATTCAAAAGTAGACTTGCACGTTTCAAATAAGAGAGCTTGTGGGTGTGAGCGTCAGTTTCTTTGTTCAGCCAACGCTGGCAGCTCTCGAGCCACATTGTGTGAATCTGGCGCGTTACATTTGGAACAAAATCCGCGTGAATCGCATACGCTCTAAATTGAAGAAAGCAATACTTCCGGAATGCGTAATTAAATTCGTCGTAGTCAGCCTGCCACGACTCAAATGTTTCGGCGCTAAATTCAAACATTCTTGGGTTCCCAGCGGCCTTCCCACATAGCAAGAAGGCACAGCGGTTTGATCCACTGTGCCTTGCTACAAACGCAATTATTTGCGGTCAGGAGGCCGCGGCTACCATTTCAGCAGAGTTAAGAAACGCAAAATGCTTCGTCGGATTTTCCGAGAGCTTTGCCTCTCCGTTGGGATACAAGGTCTTGAAGCGCGTAATATCACGCGCCAATGCGTTCTTGGCGTCTTGAACCGCTGGTTCTCTTTCGTGATTTATCATAGCTTCATCCCAATATTGTTGTTTGTGAACGCCCAGATAGCAATAACGTTCCCGCAGACACGTTAGGCCCACTCTGTCAAGATTCCGTAAAGCGCGCAAGCGATTTCGCGGGGCCTATACACCAACGTATTACGCTACTCAAGTGCCGATCGAAAATCGGCCGCCACTAGGTCCAAGTCAAGGCTGTCGCGTGGCTGGGGCACTCGCTCCAAGGCGATCTGGTGCAACGTGTTGCAACTGTGCAAACAAGAAGCGGCCGGCTCAACCAGTTAAGGGAGCCGGCCGCATGATCGCCCGTCGCCGAGAGGAGGCAGCGCCAGGCAATGGGGTGTCCTCGTTTCGGTGCCTCGACTCTAGATCGCACTTGATGCAGAGATGATCGGACGCGAACACGAGGGAC
>Ga0315914_1002656_pt1 | contig 27359 bp, 10 predicted proteins | sample MpolenodulesMG_FD_203920 | JGI IMG/M metagenome (GOLD analysis project Ga0315914, IMG submission 203920) | Medicago polymorpha root nodule microbial communities from Los Angeles, California, United States - elongated nodules | ecosystem: Host-associated > Plants > Roots > Nodule | place: USA...
GGAGGGAAAATTTTAAGGGTTAAGTGACTAATAACAATTAATGCTAGATAATTAGAGGGAAATATTAGGTTTAGTGGTAGCATGACCTAATAAGCATTTAGAGTAAGGGATAAGATAAGATAAGATGGTAACACTATTTAAGAACTCATCATGAGATTTTAAAAATTAAAGACATGGCAAAACTTTGAGGTAAAGTTTATTCGACGCCATCACGCCAACATTGATAAAGCTAATAAAATCACCATCGGAACAACTAATACAACAACCATAACTATTTACTAGACTCTCGACCCGTGCAGCGCACGAGTCCTATAGCCGGAAAAGAAATCGATAAGTTATATTATATATTTTCATTGATGTTAAATAAGTCATTTCTTTTCCCAATTTTTTCACCACTCATACACAAATCCAATCAGAAAACGATCTTCTTTCCTCAATGCCTACATTTGAAGCACGACTTCGATATCATCGTAGGACGTAGGATCTTTGACGTAATTTAGAAGCGTTTTCAAATAAAACCTTTAACCTAAACCGACGGGGGCAAAGTGAACTCTTCGACCAGTGTGTCGCATTGACTATGATATATAAGAATAAAATATATCACATTATAGATTTAATGTTAAATACTCCATCCGTTTCAAAATACATGTCGCAGTCAACCACTGCACACATGCTAATACACAACTTTGCCCATTAATATCTTTAATTATATATAATATAAAAATTTATAAAAATTTGATATTTTGAAAATATTCATTGATTATCAGCAAGGTCACAAAGAATTTCAATATCGGCAGGGTCACAAAGAATTTCATCCCCACGTCGGAGCAAGCTAATATGGCTTTGATTATCTCTAATTTACATGTTTAAGTCTACATTTAATATAAGTATGATTTTGTTTTGAACCTAATTGCAGTAGATTAGTTTGATCCTTGAAGTGTGTTTCTCTCAATTTCGATGACTAAAGTTTATATAAAACTTTACTCTGACTTTAAATACCTCCGCAAGTGAACGATGAAATTATATCCATCAAATTAATCGGTATTTAAATCGTATACCCATTTAAAAAAATATAAGCACTATCATTAAAAATATATACCATATACTATGATTACATATAGTACTTAATGAAATTAATACGCATGTATGCATTAGATTGTAGGTGCACATGTTATCAAAAAGACTTAAGAAGCAAATGTGATCCAAACAAAAAATAATAATTAAATATGTGCACATAGAGCAGCTAACTCGTCTATATCAATGTGTGAATTTTATAAAAAAAAAAATCTGCATATTTTCCATGCCAATTGCATCCATGTTTAATAGATTAATATTTAATATAAGCACTATTTTTTTTAAAAGAGCATATACAATGATTACATAGAGCACAAAAAAAATAAAAATTGATATGCATGGATGCCTTAGGAACATTGTAGGCGCAAAGGCTTTCAAAAACATACGTAACCACAATTTTTTAAAAGAGCATATAGTATATGATTGCATACAGAACTTAAAAAAATTAATATGCATGTATTGTAAGCGCATATGATATAAGAAGATAAACCAAATATAAGTAATCAAATCTAATCCACAAAAAAAAACTATTTTTAGCTTCGATGGATATAACATAAACAGAAAAATTGTTTTTCAATGAATATTGGTATAAGAAGCAAAAATAGTTAATCAATTATCTCTGATTTAGATTTAGTAGCACTATAAGAAAAATTATCTATGATTAGAAACAGCACAACAAATTATTGGGACCTCAAAAGAAGATAAACCAATATTACATTGCCTGAACTAACCCGTACAAAAATTTCTTAAACAAAAAAATCAAATACATCCCATAAAATAACACTTCATAGCTATGGAAGAAAGTATTTCCAAAGTTGTGCGCACAGCCAACGAAGGCGACGAAGTAGTGCTCTGCAGATATTTATCCGATGTCCAGAAATATTGCAGGTCATATGTGTTTTTGCTTCATTATTTCAAGTAAACACTTCCAGCTATGCCCAAAGTAATCTATGAAAATCAATTCACTCGAAACCATCCCATGATATAGTCTCTATTCAAGCAACAAAAAAAACAGCAACAGTATGATGTTGGTCCCACCACGTGGGGCATGTTCCAGCCAAAAGGAAAATTGCAACAAGCAATTGTCAAAGTCTATAATCCCATAAATGCATGGCTTAGCTTTTCTATCAAATAGTTAGGCTATGCATAAGTTGCTTCAGATGCACACATAGCTTGCGGTGAGTAAGTTTGAAAGATTGGCATACATACAGGTTTCACATTTAAGTGCATGACTTTAGGTGAAATGGATGTGCTGATTTTTCCAAACTCTCTCGGTCCATTACCTCTATAAATAGAGGTGCATTTGGAGGAAGAAAAGCATTGAAACAGAAGTGAAAAATACAAAGCTTCTGTGTGTGTAGAAGTGTGAGAGGAAAAAATAGAGTGTTGAGTAAATCCAAAGAGTGTGGGAAAAATACATTGGGTGGGTATCATCTCTATAACTTCTAGGTGCTATAAATAATAGCATTCAAATAGGAGTAGGTCTCACGAGAAACACTATATTGTATCTCTTGTGTGTGTAAGAGAGTGGAGAGAATACTGTAATATTCTTAAATATAGTAGAATATTTTTCAGAGTTTGTCCCGTGGTTTTTCCCTCAGTATTAGAGGGTTTTCCACGCTAAATATTGGTGTTCATTTTTTTATCGCTACCGTTGTGCTGCAAGATCTAATCTCTTTTGGATTTTGGAATTTTAATTTACACTTGCGTTAAGCTCGTCGAGCCTAACAAGTGGTATCATAGCTCCGGTTGGAGCTCGAGATTATAGTGTAAATTAAATGGAGGAGAACACCGGTACGATGATTAAACTCACTTCTACAAACTACTCCATTTGGAAGCCAAAAATGCAAGATATACTTTACTACAAGGATATGTATGATCCTGTAGAAAAGGGAGACACGAAGCCAGATAAGGTGCCAGATGAAGACTGGAAAAAGTCTCATCGGAAGGCTGTCAGTCTGATTAAGCAGTGGGTGGATCTTAGTGTATTCCACCATGTAGCCACAAAGACAAATGCCCAGACTCTGTGGAAGAACATCGAAAAGATGTATCAAAGAAAGATCGCACAAAACAAAACTTTCGCTATTAGAAAGTTGGTGAATTTAAAGTATCCGGAGGGAAGATCAGTTGTCGAGCACTTGAGTGACTTTTGTAACACCCTAAACCCCACATATCATTTTCTAATAAAAATATAATAATTATTAAAGCACGTAAGGGTGTCACACATCTTCATCAAATAAAAAGTACTTTATTTAGATTAAAAAAAACGTCGTAGCAGAATAGTTTTCAAAAACTTTAAAGTATATATCTCATCATAGTTTCAACAAAAACTGAATACAATAGAATTCAAAAACATAGCCTAAATAAAATAAATCCCCAATCCCTAGTGTCACAGATCAGAGCATCGACTCGATAAAGACTCCCAAAAGCTTTAGGTAAACGAGTAGGGTTCAAAACCATCCTCAGAGGCTCACTACTAAACTTCTTTTTCTTGCAAATCTACACCACAAGGGTGAGAATATATCCAACACAAGAGATGCATAATCATAATGAATAGAAACAAGACATAAAACACATAAGCATCATCAATCATACATTCATATATAAATTATTCACATCATCTAATAATCATCTTTCATCATTTGATAATCACAATCATATCACCATCTTTAAATGAACTCATCTGCAAATATAAATTTATATATATAGATACTACGTCTTTAAATATACTACATCTTCAAATATACTTGACAACAGTGGCGGAGCCAGAAAAAAAAGTTAGGGTGGGCCACTAAAATTAACCGTTTAAAAAATTGTTTAAAGCTTCGCAAGATAGACCTATAATTGAATTATTTAAATTTTTCGGATGGGCCACCAAACCACGTTGCGGGATTTTGGATCAACCGAAACCTAAAACCGACATAAAATTGTATAAAATCTCGCAAAATAGACTTATAATTGAATTATGTAAATTTTTGAGTGGGCCACTACACCACTTTGCAGGAATTTGAATCAACCGAAACCTAAAACCGACACAAAATTGTATAAAATCTCGCAAAATAGATCTTTAATCGTTGATTTTTTAATTTTTCCGGGTGGGCCGTGGCCCACCCCAGCCCACTGCTTGACAATGAATGCAATGTCCCTAACTCGACTCTATATGCATGTGGTACCAAACCTACTCATCGTAGATAATTTGGATATCAGAGGTATGTTACTGAATTATCCCCCATCGTTAAATCTCATCGTTAAATAGACTTGACCATGAATGCATGAACACCAAGTAATGATTCGACAATGCACATCTGTATATGACTCAACAGTTACACATCTTTAAACAGCACCATCATCAAATATCACATCTTTATATAACACATCTTTAAATCACACATCTTCAAATATCACATCTTTAAATTACACATCTTCAAATAGCACATTTTTATATAACACATCTTTAAACCACACAACTTCAAAAAGCTCATCTTTATATAACACATCTTTAAATCAATACATCTTCAAATAACAAATCTTTATATAACACATCATCAAATAACTCATCAATTCAATTCATCGAATAAAAGAAAACATGATCTAAATTTTTAATTAATCTTTATCATATAAAAATAATAAATAATAGTTGCAGTAGCTTATAACTATTGACAATCAAGGCAGTGCATATGAAACAAATCTCGTCATGTATTTTGAATTAGCCTTTTGGAATTGATTAAAAGCATTGACTTCTAAAAACTAAAGAGTCTGCACCAATAATTATGCTATGATATCTCTCTCATATTTTGATATAAGGGGACAAGAATAATGTACTTAATTTGTGTATTTTCTTTTCGTCAAATTTTGCTATCAAATTCGATGAATCAAGTAAAACATGCTAGCTCTGATAATGGAATAGGGTTTAACATGCAATTGCTATAAAATGAGTCTATGTGAGCAAACGATACATCTATTTCTATATCATAATTTAAGGGCCGCTAATGGAAAAGTTATTAAGCTATTCAAACTCATTGACATTACAGGACACTTTAAAGCATCATCAGGCTCGTTTATACCCTAATTTTATTCTTCCATGAACCTTTGTTTAATTTTGTCAGAATCGTAAAAATCAAATATATAACTAGAAAATTTAGACAAAATAATATACCCGAAATCAAAGCAATCAATTAGAGCATGAATTTAACAATTAATTAAAAGATCATGTAAAAAATAATGGAAAGAAAACCCTTATGGTGAATAGAGACGCCCCCCATTACCTCTAGTTTTTCGAAGTTGATGAATTTTTACGGTAAAATCTCTCTCTAGTTTCTCCTCGCTATGCCTCCTTGTCTCTTCTCTCTACAACCCTAGTTTTTCTTTTGCCGTTTTGTTTCTCTCTTTCTCAGTAACCCTTTTTCTCTAATTATCTTCTCTATTTTTAAACTCTAATTGAGTTTGTTACCGGTCTTTTCAGATTACTACATATGTCCTTTAGGTTTGTTACTAATCTTTTCAAATTACTATATGCACCTCTCGAATTTGTTACTATTATTTCTGTAACTACACCGTTTTACTATTCACACTCCCCTCTAGTTAAATCGTTAAAGCACTATTCATCTCACTAACTACACCTCTTTTCTACCCAATTTTACTGATCCCCCGTTCGCACTCTAATTTCTTATTCTCTCTAAAAAAAACTCTATTTTCTTTTAAAATATTATTTTCTCTCACTCTTTAATCGACTAACCAACTCATCTACTTTCTCCTTACCTATTCTTCCAATAAATACAAATATTTAAATTAATACTACCTAACAACCAATACTAATAATAACATTAATACTAATATTATCTAATAATAATATTAATAAACTAATATTAAAAATTGGGGTGTTACAACTTTCAAGACTTGGTAAACCAATTAGTTGCCATGAAGCTGGTGTTGGATGATGAATTACAAGCACTATTACTTTTGAGTTCTTTGCCGGAAAGTTGGGAAACTTTGGTGGTGTCATTAAGCAACTCTGCTCCAGATGGAGCGCTCACTTTGTCCCAGGTAAAAGATAGTATGTTCAATGAAGAAACAAGAAGAAAAGACATGGGATCAAGTAGCTCTCAAGCCCTTGTCACGGAGAAGAGAGGTAGAAGTAAAAGCAGGGAGAGATCCAATAAATCCAAAGACAGATCACAATCTCAACCTCGAAGAAAGTTCAAGTGTTTTCACTGCGACGAAGAAGGTCACATTAAAAGAAATTGCAAGTCTTGGAAGAACAAAGAAAAGATGGATCGGAGGAATCAAAGACCAGACGAAGATGAAAATACCACAACCCCAGTAGTTGATGGGGAAGTGGTGTTGCTTTCTGTTGAAGAAGAAGAATGTCATGTTGCAGATTCATGTGTTGAATGGGTCATTGACTCGGCAGCTTCTTATCATGCCACTTCCAACAAAGAATTCTTTACGATGTACAAAACTGGAGACTTTGGCAAAGTAAAGATGGGAAATAATAGCATTGCAGATATTGTTGGAATTGGTGATGTGTGTATTCAAACCATTACCAGTTTCACACTAACACTAAAGGACATGCGACATGTGCCGGATTTGCGTCTAAATCTAATCTCTGTCCATGATCTTGATTTAGCTGGATTTCAAAACAACTTTGGTGATGGAAAGTGGAAACTTACCAAAGGATCGTTGATGGTTTCTAGACGCGCCATGTATTCGACGCTTTACAAAACTCAAGTCAAGTTGATCAAAGATGGCTTGAATGCAATTGAGAATGTTGCTTTGTCAGATTTGTGGCATAAAAGGCTGGCTCATCTAAGTGAAAAAGGATTGCAAATTTTGTCAAGGAAGTCCCTCATTCCATCTGACAAAGGTACTAAGTTGAATCCTTGTGATTATTGTTTATATGGCAAGCAACATAGAGTATCTTTCAGTAGAACTTCAAAGCTGAAAGATAACATATTGGATATGGTGTATTCTGATGTGTGTGGACCCATGGAAGATATAAAAATATAAATAAACATTTTGGTGCTTTGGAAGCTGAAAGATAACATATTGGATAAATTAATATGTGTGTGGACCCAATATGTTATCCAATATGTGTGTGGACCCATGGAAGCTATACCAACATTTTTTATATTTTTTTCCACTAAAAATGTTTATTTTATATCACTAAATTGTTGTGTAATACATAAAAATACCAACATTTAAACATTTTTTAAATCAATACATATCAGTAAATTGAGTCAAAGAAATATATGCGATTAAAGATGTGAATTATTGAGAATATTTTGGTACTTTAAAATGAAAATCAAATATCTTCATCATTGTATCTTTAAATCCATATATGAGAATAAGTAAATAAAATTGTAATAATTGTGTGGAGGAGAATGAATGTATTTTTATGTTAACATATCTTCAAGTTTAATCAATATTTAATTATTAAGATAAAATGGTGCTTCAAAATAACCTATCAAGAAAAAAAAATATCGTATAAAGAAATTTGAAGTTACTTGCACATACTTCAGTTGATGCAAACAGGGGTTGTAAAGATGAGGTTAATTGAGTTCATTAACGGCTCCGTTCGGTTAGTGAATTGTTATTCACACTTTTTTTTTTATTGTAAATCAGAGGTGAGTATATCTCATGTGAAATATATGAGCTATCCTGTTTATTTGTCTCCTAACGAACGACACTGCATAGTCAAAGTAACTACATAAGAGACTCTTAATATTTAATCATAACCACTAATCACTTGCGTGAGTTTCTTTCACTAAACAAGATATGATACTACACTAAAACATCTCAAAGAACATATGCCTATGCCTAGGGGTGTACATGAGTTTGATCAACCAACAAAACCCAGTCAAACCCATCCAAAAAAACCCAAAAATGTGGGTTGAGTTGGGTAATTGGGTGAGTATAATTTTAAAAATGAAAAACCCATAAAAAAAAAAACGGGTTTCGGGTAAAACCATATCCAAACCCAATAAACCCACTTACCCAATAATGCCAACATTTTTATTTTTATTTTCATTAGGAAGAAGGAAAATACAAAAGATTTTGGTCATAAATCAAATCTAATTTTCAAAATTGACAAAATGCATTCCCTATATTGAAAATCAAAACATGTTAGAGTTACAAATTCGGATGTTGCACTTTTTTTGTTGTTTTGATAGTAATGCAACTATATGTCATGCAACTTTAGTTTGTTGCAAGTATTTTATGATAAAATTCATTATTTCATATTTATCATTTATAATTTTTTTACGCGAAAATATAATGAAAATATGTTCTACAATTTTTTTTAGAAAATAAAAAAATTGAGTAATTTTTATGAAAAAAATCATCATTTATTCATTTAATGTTAACAAAAAAACATAAAAATAATTTGGGTAACCCTTTAATGTTAACAAAAAAAACATAAAAATAATTTGGGTAACCCAAACCAGAAATTAGTGGGTTTGCCCAAACCGGCCCAATAGTGTAACAGATGGTTATTTTATCGAATTCTGCTCTTTACCCAACACATTTTGCTCGCGCCCAACTGGAATACCGAAAATACCCCAGTGTGAGTTAACTCACGCAGGTGTTAAATTCTGCGCAACTTAACTCACGCTGAAATTAACACTTGCGTGAGTTAACTCACACTGAAATTTACACTTCGTGAGTTAACTCGTGCAGGGGTATTTTGGAAAGTTTAATTGAACGCGGGTGTTTTGTGTTAGAAGAAGAACAGAATTCTATTTTACCTCACCTAAACTGGCCCATGTACACCCCTACCTATGCCCTCTCAATTTTGCATTTATACAACCATGCTACCACGAACCGAAATATATCAAAAGTTTTGAGGTTTGATTGATTCTATTTCTTTTTTATTCACATCTTTTACTGTTCTTTAATGGGCTATTTAAGGCAAAGGAATAAAAAGAACCTCAGGCTAGGGATCAACATGGATTAATCATTGCCATTCGTTTATATTTAAATTAAGAGTTAAGATTTCAAATGAGTTACTCTTTTTTTCTTTCTTTTTTTTGAAAGGTCAAACGGCTTATACTCTTAAAGTGGAGTATGGTCTATGATTATAATGATTTTAACCCAAAAAAAAATGGTCAAAAGAATAATTTGCATTTATTATACCACCTTTTTTAAGAAGTCACATTCATGAGCTTCGACGATATATAACAAGAAGTAGATCATATGTTTCATTACCCACTCTACTATGCAAGTATGATGGTTTTGGTCTCCAAAATTGTATTCTTAATTTCAATGTTACTAACTATTCTCGTTGCTTTGCAGTTTGTAGATGGTAAAACTGATGCTTACTACACTATATATGAACACATTATCAACAACATGACCAATACTGCACTTGGTGTTCGTTGTAAAGACAAAAATCATGATGCTGGATTTCGAACAATAAATTTTCAAGAAGTTTACACTTTCAGTTTTATGCCTAATCCTATTCTTAGAGTAACCTTATGGTTTTGTCGATTTACATGGAATAATGATTTTCAATACTTTGATATTTATATACAAAAACGAGATTACAGATCTTGCACAAAGGACTGTACTTGGTTTATAAATCCGTCTGGACCATGTAGGCTTAAGGGGACATCTTTAGATTGTTTTCCATGGAATCCAAAAGTTACTATAGTTTATGAAAATAGGCAACTTGGTCATGAGAATAATACTCTTAATGTGTAATTTTATCGTCAACTATGTCTCCTTAAAATTTATATAGTTGGAATAACAAAATTAATGGAATAATATAAGTTTTGCTATAGTTTCTTTTGACTCGTATGAGTTTTGGTCTAATTAATCATCAAATATTGAGCATTACGATTTATGAGTTTGATCTTCTTTTCTTTCTCAATTTTTGGTTACTTCATTTAAAAGTGAATATTTCTTCTATTGCTTCGTTTAAAAGTGAATATGTTTTTGCTTCCCTTTCCTTTGTTTTTCTTTTGTTTTTAAGATCATCTTAGGCTTTCTTTGCGACTTTGGAGGAGAGGGAAAGTCCTTTGTCTTGTTTGGGTGTTTAAAATACTAGCCCTTGTTAGTTACATATTAACTTTTTAAATCAAATTTACACGTTTGATTTTGTGAATTCTTCATATTTAATATAATTAATTCTTTAAAATTTTATCATGATTTTTGCATTTTTGCAATTAGGGATCAATCAAATGAAATATATTATTTTTGCTCTGATTTTAAATGGGTCCTCCTGTTAGTCAAATATCAAGTTAAAAAAAATAAAAAAATACTTGATGCTTATTCAACCACTAATCACACAAGATCCAAGAAATTGGGGGGGGATGCTTATACAAAACGACGACTGCTCCTTCAATGGATGCACACTTTATTGTATATTTGGATCTCCAAGACATCCAACACCAATGCAGCAAATGTTTGCTATTTTTCCTTTCCTAACCTATCCAGTATCCACAATGGTGTTGAAATGTACTGTTAAATATACCACAAATTTGGCATCCAACTCAAACAAAACATTCTAGATAAAAATAAAATAAAAATAGTTTTGGCTGTTATGAAGCTAATATTTATTTTTTAAACTATAGAATGGACTGCATTAACCGTAATTTTAGAATCACATTCAAATGTCAACCAAATGATGCAAATATTTTACTTTAATTATAACTATCTTAAAGTCACATATATGATTGGTTGTAACTTTTAATTAACGTTTACTCCGACAATGTATCAAAATTAAACCGTTGTTTATTATTAGATTTCCATGGCTAGATTTCTGGATTCAAGAGATATTGTGGAGCTACTACTAAAGCAATCAGATTATGAACTCGTGATAATCAGCACCATTATTGTACTATTCGACACTTCCCTTGTCGCCGCCACCACCACCGGCAGCTCCTTATGCTCATGCACCACCTTCAAAAGCAACACCTACCTGCCACTGAAAAGGGCATCATCACAACTGCCACGGAAATGTCTGATGGCAGGAACCTATTACCAGAGCTAGGAATTCAGGATTTGACAAAATGTGATCCTTTTCTCTATAGCTTCGACAGTTTTGACATGAACAGATGATTTCTCTACAACAATTTTGTCAGATTTTGAGACATCGGCAATATATCATCCAAGCCACGCTCTTCAAATACATCAAATTTGCGGCGCTTCCAGCTCCAAGACCGCGAGTTATAGTGGTCGTGTTGTCAGATATTAAACCTACGTCAGATTCATAAACATGTTTTTCAACATCAGTGCTGAAGAAAAGGTTCTTATAGCGACATTGCTGTAATACATCATCAAGATTGAGCTCATAGAGAGGAAGTTTATCGTTGTTCCACGCTACAATGTGCGATTTCGAGTTATCAACGAAGTTGACTTCAATGGATGGACACTTAAATGCAATAATTTCCATTGTTGGACCCCCTACGTTACCATCACCAGTGCAGCAAATCTTTACCATTTTTCCTTTCCTAACCTATCCACAGTGGTTTTCAATGGTTGAAGTCTATCAGTAAGTAATTTTTTTACGAATCACTTTCCATAAACTCACAACAAAGGATATTCTGACATTAATTCAAAAAAATTGCTAATATTATATTAATGAAAGAATCTCTTGTGGTGAATTCAGATCAGCCCAATAGAATATGTGTATATTTAGAAAATAGTGATGTGCAGTTATTAGCATTATTAACAGAATAAGTCAATGGCAATTTGTATTCATAAGCCATTATTAGTTTCCTGATATACTGTTGTAACAAATGTATATTACAGACATCACAAATGCAATGAAAACCATCGAAATACATTTTCCTATACAGCCAAACACTATTGATTTGTGGAACAAAGAAACACAACCATAGCACGCCGTCTACCCATTCATACAAATAGGTAGACGGTCCACCACAGACCATTGAGGTTAGCTTCACATTATCATAATTAAATATAATCATATGAAAAGATAAACATTTAATTATACTTCAATTAGTTAAACAAAGATAATTCAACTTCTACAAGTTCACAAATATCACCGATAGATAATTCACCAATCACACCAATCACCAAGCACACATATAATCAAAACTCATGCAAGATCATATAATGCACATACGCATGACACCTACATGCATGTGGTACCAATCACCAACAAGGTCGTCCCCTTTGATGCAACAAAAATATCATAATCGTCGTCATTTCGGATATAAAATCCATCACCATAAGTCATGTATGCATGAATATATGAGTCAACAACAATGCATATATTCACACAAATCGTCACCAATAATTGAATACATGTATTCGTCGTCACCAATAATCGTCTCCAAATATACATGCAATCACCACATTCAACATCAATGTTTATCATGTATGGGTTCAACACATCAACAATCAACAATCATATATGTCATGTTGTAATTCTTCATCCACATTCGACAACACCATCATCAACAATTATCACCAAGAAAGAAAAACACTTTCAAGGAAAATCGACATTTGAGGAATTAAATCAAAACCAAGTAAACGTATACAATTGCCTCAACAAAACACGTCAACTACTCACATATGTGCATAGTAGCTTAGACATATGAGTATCCTAGGCTAATTCCAAGAAATCACAAAGTTATGCTAAGTTCGTCTCATTTCTCAAAAATAACCATTTTTGACATTTTTCAAAACAAGACAACTTATACCAAATAGGAAAACCTACATTTCAAATACCAATCAACATATACTCATGAACATAGGCTACTTGCAAACTATCAAGTCTTAGTTCGAAGTTTTACCCAAGTTCATTTGAGAAAGTCTTAAGTTCGTCTATGCCACCATTTTATCAAATTCAAGTTCCAATACAACCATGGCTATGCACCAACCTTACATGCTTCATCTAAGTCCATTAGAACTGTAGACCAAACATGCAATCATCTTTATTCACAAAAAGCCCATTTTTCCGATTATTTCCGAAAACTGAAAACGCCACAAGTTCAAGTTTCAAACCATTTAGAAAACCAAAGTTTGAATAAGTAAAATGTGTTCCAGTAGCAATATCAATGAAATCAGCAAAAGAACACACTTAAACAAGCGCATAGGACCCCTACACGTCGGTCCCCAAGCACCCGGACACGAAACAACACAGATGTTGTTTCTGCCAGGGCGCCTGAAGTGCAGCGCCCAGCGCTGGTCTTCTATAAGTGGGAGCCTAGCGCCACGAAACGCGCGTTTTCGCGTGTTTTCGGCCACGGGTTTCGCCATTTTTCGCCCAAAAATGCTTAGATAGGTTCCCTATTCGTCCAAAATGATTAAAGGCTCAACTCAGGGCTCAAACACATCGAATACACTCGTTTCCTGACACTTGAAATAACTTATGAAATAATTGAAAAGTTTTTCTTAAAACACCAAAGTTTTCAACAACAACAATTCATCTCTTTCAAAAACAACACAATCAACAACAACAACTCAACTTATCAACACCAATCCATAAAATGGCTTTAACAACAACACTCAACAACAATCATATCACATAATCATGAATCTATTCATAATTCAACAATAACAACATCATATATCACCAATTTGAACAAAATTCACAAAGTTTCCATTTCTATATCACTTGAGCATGTAAATTCAACATCAACAATTCAATTATCATCAAATTCACATACCCAAACATAGCACTATGATAAGAGCATGAATTTCACCAATTAAATTCACAATAATCAATTTTCAAAATTAAGCACTTTTGAATTTAAGTAGGAAAAAGAGATTACAACTTAATTATGCATGAACAATATTCCCCTTGCCTCAATTGAACACAAACTTAGCTTAGGCTTCACTTTAGCCCCACCCTCTTGAATCTCTACCCTTTTCATTCTTCTCCCAAGCTTCTTAAACCCTTGTTCTTGTTCTTTCTCTCTCTACCTCTCTCAAAAGTTTTGTGAAAATGAACAAATGATTCTATGTGACCTAATTTCCTCAAATACTAGAGTTTAAATAGGCTCCTCACTATTGGTCTTAATCCTTAATGTCTTAATCGGCTCAAAATACTCATTAACCAATTCACAAAGTTTCTACTCACTTAATGGGTAAAAAAAATAACGGATAGTTACCGGCTCTAAATTAATTACCACAACCCACTAATAACTTAGTAAAAATAACTATTCCTACTCAAAACACTACTTAAATAATCTACATGGTGGAATTACTAATTTACCCTTGCTCACAAAATGATCAAAATACCCCTAAGTCCAAAATCACTAAAATACCCTTCTAACACTAAACCCATCAAAATGCACACATAGACAATTAATCACATACGAGCACATAAAACACACATAAAAACAATTAAAATAAATCTAACGAAAATCGGGCTATTACATTTAACAACATATTTTTATGATTAACGAAGTTGTAAAACTTGTTAATGATACAACTCAATTTTTGTGTTAAGAACCTCCTCTATATATATATTTATAAAAAAAAATTATACAATATTTTTTTACATTTATTGAACTACCTATATGGTCAAATGATTTTCACCCAAAAAAAATGTTCAAAAGATTAATTTTCATTTATTATACCACCTTTGTGGTCTAAAAATCAATTAATATATGTAATTTTCAAAACATACAAAAAAGTCACCTTTATGAGCTTCTATGATACTCCTTCCATTTTTAATTATAAGCAAAATTGACTTTTTAAGTTCATTTAATTAATGAAGTATTTTACTTATAATTAGAAACGGAGGGAGTATATAACAAGAAGCAGATCATATTCCATTACTCACTCTAATATGTGCAAGTATGATGGTTTCGGTCTCCAAAATTGTATTCTTAATTTCAATGTTACTAACTATTCTCGTTGCTTTGCAGTTTGTAGATGGTAAAACTGATGCTTACTACACTATATATGAACACATTATCAACAACATGACCAATACTGCACTTGGTGTTCGTTGTAAAGACAAACATCATGATGCTGGATTTCGAACAATAAATTTTCAAGGAGTTTACACATTCAGTTTTAAGCCTAATCCCGTTGTTAGAGTAACCTTATGGTTTTGTCGATTTACATGGAATAATGATTTTCAATACTTTGATATTTATATACAAAAACGAGATTACAGATCTTGCCAAAAAGACTGTACTTGGTTTATAAATTGGTCTGGACCATGTAGGCATAAGGGGACATCTTTAGATTGTTTTCCATGGAATCCAAAAGTTGCTATAGTTTATGAAAATAGGCAACTTGATCATAAGAATAATACTCTTAATGTGTAATTTTATCGTCAACTATGTCTCCTTGAAATTTATATAGTTGGAATAACAAAAATAATGGAATAATTTATTAAAAGTTTTGCTATAGTTTCTTTTGACTCGTATGACTTTTGGTATAGTTAATCGGCAAATACTGAGCATTACGATTTATGAGTTTGATCTTCTTTTCTTTCTCAATTTTTGTTTACTTCATTTAAAAGGGAATATTTCTTCTATTGCTTCGTTTAAAAGTGAATGTGTTTTTGCTTCCCTTTCCTTTGTTTTTTCTTTTGTTTTTATGACCATCTTAGACTTTCTTTGTGACTTTGGAGGAGAAGGGAAGACTTAGGGGGTGGGGAGGAGGCCCTGTTCTTGTTTGGAAGTTCAAAAAATCATCCCTTGTAAGTTACATATTAACTTTTTAAATCAAATTTGCACGTTTGATTTTGTGAATTCTTCATATTTTAATATAAGTGATTCTTCAAAATTGTAATTATCATAATTCTTGCATTTTTGCAATTAGGGATCGATCAAATGAAATATTATCTTTATGAATGTAGATTTTTGCTATGATTTTAAATGCATCCTCCCGTTAGTCAAATACCAAGTTAAAAAAAATATTGAGATTTATTCAACCATTAATCACACGGGCTTCTAATCAAAAGACCCAACAAGATAATTGAACAACTTACCATACATAAAATAACCGGGGATCTACAAATTTTACAAAAATTATAATCAAATCTATTTATCGTGATTCACATATTAAGAGCCGGGAAGTTCACATTAAAGGATGGCATCACACATATAAACATGTGGCATCATTAAAGGATGGTATCATGGCATAAAGGATAGAGTTGGCTTGTTAAACTTTAGGTGACACACACTAAGAGCAGGTGGAAGTGCACATTAAAGGATGGCATCATGCATATAAACAAGTGGCATCATTAAAGGATGGAATCATGGCATCGATCATGCATTAAAGAATAGAGTTGACTTGTTAAACTTTAGGTGACACGCACTACGAGCAGGTGGAAGTGCACATTAAGGGATGACATCATGCATATTAACAAGCGACATCATTAAAGGACGATATCGTGGTATCATGGCATCATGCATTAAAGGATAGCGTTAGAATATTAGTGAATGTGAGAAAAAAAACTAGCGTGAGTTAACTTACGTTAGGGTTTAGTGTGAATTTTCAGCGTGACTTGAGTCACATTGCGTGAGTTAAGTCACGTAAAGTCTAAACCTGCGTTTGGTTGGGAATGGACAAATATTGTTGGGAGAAGAGCATTTTTCAAAGACATAAGGATCAAAGGGACCACAACCACGACTCCATTATGTACCCACACCCGAATCCCTATAGTTAGGGCTTAGGTGATTTCTGTGAGCCTTGGAAATTTTCACCAGAAGAAGAATTACACCTTAACAAATTCATAAGAACAATTGTTGCAATTAATTAAATAACCAGGATCAAAATTGTTGAGGGACACATCAGCAAAGTTGTTGAGGGACAAAAAAAATCTAAGACTTGTTTAATAGGGGGAACAACAAGTTGGTTTTAGAAATGGAAGGACTATAAGTTTATTTTAGGTTTAAATGCTCAATTAGTCCATTAACTTAATTTTAAGTATCAGTTTGGTCCCATAAGTAATAAAAGGTCCGTTTAAGGCTCTTAACTTTATTTAAAGTAACGGTGTGGTCCCTTCTGTTAATTTAATTCAAAAAAACGTTAAATTTTGGTCTCTTAACTTATTTAATTAGTATTAGTTTGATCCCTTAACTTATTTAATTGGAATTAGTTTGGTCTCTAAACTTAACAATTTTTGAATTAAATTAACAGAAATGACCAAACCGATATATTAAATAAAGTTAAGGGACTTAAACGGACCTTTTATTACTTATGGGACCAAACCAATACTTGAAATCAAGTTAAGGGACCAATTCAACACAAACACATTGTCAGCTTCATTGACATAAGCAATCATCCAACCGCGCTATCCGAATACGCAAATATGTGGCCTTGCCAACTCTTAGACTGCGAGTTTTTTGTCGGTGTGTTGATGGATACAAACACAATGTCAGCTTCATTGACATTTTTTCAACATCAGTGCTGAGGAAAAGGTTTTTGCCACGACATTGCTTAACTACATCATCAAGACCAGCAGACATTGTGATCAAGTTATGTTTTAGGCCACAACAGATATATCTTTAACCCAAGGATGAAGTGGCTTACCAATTGAATAAACACATCTGCATATTTTGTTGCCTCATAAACATCCCAAACCACACTCACATTCTTCTCATTTGAAGGACTAGTTGATTGCAAATGCATATGATGTTCACAATTAATCAACAACAATTATGAGATATCTATGACATCTACTTGAATGGATGGACATCTCGATGCAATGACTGCCATTGTTGGAACCCCTACATATCCAGCACCAATGCAGCAAATCTTCACCATTTTTTTCTTTGCTAACATATCCACAGTGGTGTTAAAATGTATCAGTAAATACAATTAAGCAACAAAAGCTAATTTGATCGTTTTAAATAACAGTCAAAGTGAAGTTTTGGTCATGTTTTGATCCTCATTATCGTGGATAATTGTGATCGAATGCGGCCGTTGCTGCCTCAATCGTGATCGCATTGTAGTTTCACAGCTCAGTTAATAATTTGCTCCTCTTCTTCTACAATCACAAAACAATTACAAAAAAAAAAAAAAACATCATACTCGTTATAATTATATATATATATATGTATATATGTTTAACACATGCAATCGTGGATAACGGTTAGGTGAAAACCTTCTAGGTCTACAAGATGGGTGAAAACCTTCTAGGTCTACAAGATGACTCATAGTCACTTGGTTCTTAATTCTCATTTGTACGTAGTACGAATCCGGATACAGGATAAATAACAATTCTCAAAGTATTATCTACATGGTGACAATATAAATAGTGGCCACACTATTATTGTTCATTGTATGTTATTTTTTTGTTGGTGTGCAGGGTTCGAACCTCAAACCTTATTAAAAAAATAGCAATTTTGGTTCCTTATTAAAATAATTGCAATTTTGGCCCTTTATTCTAAAATGTTGCGATTTTGGCCCCTTATTTAAAAAAATAGCAATTTTGGCCCCTTTCATTCCAAAATTAATGAGAAGATGCCACGTGTCTCAAAACAGGGGCCATAATTACAACTTTTTGAGAAGATTAGGGGGTCAAAAGATCATATTTCCCTTATGTTAGGGGTTAAAAGAGCATATTTTCCTAAACATGAGGGGTCACTTTTGCCATTTTTTAATAGGGAGTTAAAATCGCAACATTTTGAAACTTAGGGCAAAAAGTGCAGTTTAGCCATAACATATATACATAAAATAGATTTTTCAAAAAATAATAACTATTTTAATAGTATCTTTTAAACTAGATTTGCTGATATGCTATTTCATGTGAATTCTTTAAATCAGATATTCAGTCGTATTTTGAATAAAATACACAATGTATACACACACCATATGCATATTTTGTTGCTGTAAGAATTTGGCTGCAAGTGAATAGAATGATCAAATCAAATTTATACAAATCTGAATCAAACCAACTAAATTGACTCAATCAATAAGATATGCAATAATACATGAAAGTTTTTACCCTAACTAATAATAAAAGAATAATGCTAAAGTGCACGACTAGAATTTTCGTGCAAATCCCACGAACCCTTCAACTAAACTCCTTCCTCCATTAAACCTCGTTCAATCATTCTCTTGCAACTTACCAGGGAAGGTAACGGCAACACAGCGACCGCAACTGCAACTACAAAGACAACTAGTTGCAAAGACCACTACCACGGCGACAATGGTAAGGACAACAACGACGGTGGAGACAATTACAACAGTAATGACAATGGTTGTTGGGCGGCGACAACGACGATGGCAATAATGAAAACAACAACTACGATAATAACTATGTCGACGACGATGATGAAGACAGCTACAATGAGTCGGTCATGGGAAGGATGAGCTATGGTGCTGACTTGGTTGTAGCTTAATTTTGAGATGGTGGTGGTAGCACCACTATGCTATGCCGTGCAAGAGACTTGATTGTAATGTAATTTTGATAGGATGTATATGTTTACTTAGAATAATACCCATAAAAATAGAATAGGGTGGTGTGCGTTGTTGATTGCTGAAAATTGCATGATGTCGTGCAATTCGTGGGTTGTTTCAGTCGTGCTAAATAGCACTACTGATAATATAATACATGAAATTTCAAGGATGAGTGTACCTCAACAAGAAGAGTGTATCCCTACATATTTTTCCCAGCTTTGCCTTATTAGGCAAGTCCTGGGGATACATTTTTTTTACCTATGTAGGAATTGACTTGTAATATTTTCCAAATTTTCTAGTCTCCTTATTTTCGTTTTATTGACTTGCCACATAATTAATCACACTCAAAAGCCTTATGTTTGGAGCACAAAAAGGCTTAGCATCCGTTGGCTTTCAATTTTCTAATTACTTTTCTACTAATGACTGGAGGAGTTGATGTCATAAATGTGTTTTAGCTTAATCTTAATTGAAGGTGGAAAGATTTTTACAGTTAAAAATGGAACTTTTTTCCAAATAAAACTCTAGAAAGCTTATATCAATTGGAATTTTTGTCATTATATTTCTTCTAAGTTCAGTTCTGAAGAATCTTTGGCCTACAATATCTTTGAGCCTCAACTTTTAACTTCAAAAAATGAAGTAATGATTTAAGCCATAGCATGCATATCTTTATGCCATGGATCAAATGGCTTACCAATTGAATAAATAATTACAATCATTGACATTCCTTCCACCAAAAACAAATGTTGGTTTTCTCATATTAATCATAAATCTTATGAAAATCCAGTTTCTTAAACTCATCCCACTCAGGTAGAACTTTGTATTCTCATAAACATCTTTGATCACACTCACATTCTTCTCATTTTAAGGACTAGTATGTGGTACTAGTTCGGATATTCGGTGAGTAACAAATTCCCAAGTATTATCTACAAGATGGTATACATAGTCGATACATTTTTTTAAACTCACATACTTTGCTAACAAAAAAAGCTCAATTCATATATTTCTTTTAAAAACCACATTCCAACAAGTCAAAAAAAGGGATAGTCCGATAGTCACAAAAATTGCTATAAGAACTTCATTCTGGAAAGAAAAAAAAAACAAATTGATATATGCACTTCTTTGAGAAATATTTTTTTATTTTTTATTTTAAATATCATCTACAAACATACTAAGGCCTTTCTTTTTCATGTAGAAAATTCCCAAACATTCACCAATCTCTGATTGTAAGATGGTATAAACAAAATAAAAAATAAAGAGTCTCGCTTGTAAATTTAGCAGTATTGAAATTATACTCATTTATAACATCAGTGCTGAAGAAAAGGTTCTTCCCGCGACATTGCTTTACTACATCATCAAGACCTGGCTCATAGAAGAAAAAATATTGATTGTTGTTCCACACTACAGTCTGTGATTTCGAGATATCAACGACTGCTACTTCAATGGATGGACACTTTATTGTAATGACTGTTCCACATATCCGACACCAATGCAGCAAATCTTCACTATTTTTCCTTTTAACCTATTGACAGTGGTGTTGAAATGTATCATTAAATACAATAATGCAGCAAAAGCTAATTTGATCGTTCAAATGTCACATTGTGCAACCCCAAACTATGGACCAAATTCTTAGCATTCCATAATCCAACGCTCACCTTCATGAATAGCGAATTCTGAAAATATCCAACACAAAAAGTTGTAATAAAATCACAAACCATTCCATGGATCGATGAAAACTTGACCCCGGATAAGGCCTCTGCCAATGTGTGTTGAAGCTGCTCTTCACCTCAGAATTCGCTCTGTCACAACCTTTCTGGGCAGATTTCCACTCCTCCCATTTTTATCATTTTTTAAATAAAATTGATGGTCATTTAAAAACTTGATGTAGAAATTTCCCAAACATTCACCAATCTCTGATTGTAACATGTTAATATTGAATTGCAGCCAAACGGTATTGAATTGCAGTACAAAGAAACACAAAAACATAGTGAATTGCAGCCAAACGGTATTAATAAAATTGAATGAAACTTTAAGCCTCAAATTTTGGCTTAAAATTATGAAGTAGTGAAGTTTTATGCCACAATAGACATATCTTTTTCATATTATCAACAATCTTCTAACAATTTGCATCTTTTATTGCCTCAAAATCATCCCAAACCACACTCGCATTCTCCTCAATTGTGGACAATCTTGATCAAATGCAGATGATGCCACCTGAATCGCGACAGCATTGTATAGTTTCAACAACCTCAAAAACCGGTATATCGCGGTCAGAAACCTTTATTTAAAACCCTCCAGCAACTTGCTCATCTTCTTCTACAATCTTAAAACAATTACAACAAAAAAACCATCATAACCCAGATGTGTAATTTGCTAAAAATAAAAACTCAATTGAAATTTCATTTAAAAAATCACATTCCTACAAATTATTAGGATTAGTAGTAGTAAGTAATAATTGTTAAATTCATTCTATGAAGTATTAATTTACGTTAAAAAAAAAAAAAACTGATGAAGTAATAATAATTGTTAACCACATCACATGTGGGCTTTGTTAAAGCAAAAGCTAGTCCGACATCCGACGTTTGAGAAGCTTAGAGAGGCAAACTAACATTATAAATAAAGGGCTAAAATATGGCACTAGTCTCTGCAAATATGTCTCGTTTAAGTTTTGGTCCCTGTAAAAAAAAAAATTGTTTTTGGTCCCTACAAAATTTTTTGTTTTTTAAAATAGTCTCTGACCCCATTTTTGTGATGATTTGCATACGTGGCACATGATTAATTTTGCATGTAGTTTATCTTATTCCATTCTCATTCATAATTAAAGGGATATGGACATCTTTTTTTATAAAAAAAAAAATTAATTGAAAGCCTAGTTTTTGAAGCAGTCTTACATAATTGAGGTGCATCGACAGCGTAAAGACACTTTACACAGTCAGCATATCTTTGAGCCATGAATCAAGTGGCTTATCAATTGAGTAAACGAATTTCCAGTAGCTTATCACAAATGTTGGCTTTCTCATATTATCATAAACTTCTGCAAACCAAGTTTCTGGAATTCATTTTATTTAGTTAAAATCATAAATCATTTGCACCTTTTGTTTACAATATTCAGCAACTTCTGGTAAACCATTACACTCACAAATGTAACCAATATATCTTTTTGGAAGCAAGATTTTGAATTGCAGTCCAATATTTATGTTGGTACCGACAACATAAGAAACTTGGTTAACATTTGCGCCGGTAACTTCACAAAGTGCTGACATTGCATTCACAATTGAAATTGTCTAACATAGAATGTTCTGCTGACCAAAGATTTGTTGTCAATATCCTTGCCTGAGGAATTCATTGAGAACAAAGGATAAAACAATATCTATTAGTTGAGAGATAAAGCCTACAACTCATTGCCTTTACCTCATTCTGGTGTATGGAAAGACTTTAGGCATTGTTCTGTCCTCCATCTCTTTTAAAAGCGGGTCAATGTATTCCGTTCTTTTAGAAGAACGAAGGATAAAACAATATCTATTAGTCTTTTTTATATGTAAGTTTAAATAATTGAAAACAATTTATTCTTTGGAAGATACTTCAAGCATACTACGCTTGAATGCATTTTTGGATTTCTAACTCTTTTTTAAATTAAGTTTTTGCCCCATTATTCTTTGTAAATCATCAAATTTAATTTGATTTGGTTGGGGAATGAATATCCAAAATGAGTGTAGTTGATGTGTGTTGTTGTTGGATTTCCAAACTGTTGTATTTGGATTTCCAAATTCTATTATCTACTGAAGTTGTTAGTAGGTTGAGTCACAACCAAGTCGCTCTCTTTAAGACGTTTCGTGGCACTGCCCAAAATTGTGCAAGACAGACTATCAACCACGCCGCCTCCAGGATAAAACAAGCCCAGATACAACTGTGCAGTTAACTACTACATTGTAGAAAACCGCTCGAGATTTACACCTTCAAATATGGTACTAAAACCACTCTTTAATACTGAAACCACTTTAATATGGTATTGTTACCACTCTGTTATGGTGTTGAGACCACTCATATATCGTGTTACCACCATTCTAACTTAATTTCTCCAAAGTATCAATATGGCACTACGACCACTCAAATATGGTGATATATACCACCATTTCCACTTTTTTCCTCAATTAAAATATTGAAAGAATATTTATATACCGTTAAGATCATTCTTAATTCCGACGGGACATTATTATTCCAAAAAGGGACTATGATCTTAATAGTACTCTTTATTCCGAAGGGACTTATTTTATCGAAGGGACTATGTTTTTAAGACCATTCTTAACTCCGAAGGGACATTAAACCGAAAAGGGACTATGGTCTTAAGAACACTCTTAATTTCGAAGGGACGGAAAAAAGGAGATGAAGAGAAGAAAGACTCGTCAACACAAGTCAAGAAAGGGAGAAGAGAGAAAGAGTTCCCGACAACTCAATGAAACTCTTTGGTGTATTTTTTGAACTCAGTTGAGTCCTCTATTTATATAGAGATTCTGTAACTGTTTTAGCAAAAATTGCGACAACAGTTACTCTAATGGATAAGCTTGAAATGAAGTTTATCCATTAATCAGTTCAACAACACTTGTGGATAGGATCAAAAGAAACAAATCCACAAAAGTGGAGGAAGCAAACTATTGGATTTGAATGAAGGAAATATAAGAAATTCAATTAAATTCTTATTCTTAACACAACGACCATAAGTTAAATTTATGGGAAGTGATATTCTCAAATAAAAATAATAATTACTATTATTTTTATCATTATAAGTATTTAAAATTAAATACCACAATTTAAACACTACTAATGTGTGAGTTCTATTTTATGTGGGACCCCCACACTCTATTTTTTCAATTCACACAACGTTAGATCAAAGTATAATTACTTGGTGTTTAATCTTCCAATTTATTTTCCAACATCACACTAATGTTCCAACAATGTGTAGATGATGTGTGATAAAATTAGATGAGAAAAGATCATAAATGACAATATTAAGGTAACACTTATAAGGAAAAAGATGATGAAAAATGGACTTAGCATGTGTTTCATTTCATGTTTGCACATTTTCCGATGTGTTTTTGCCATGATTTCTAGAAGTTAAGATCCTCTCCATTTAATCTCTTCTCAATTTCTTCCATTTGAAAAGATAAAGACACAAAAAAATTGAAAATACTTAATGATGGTGGGACTCATTTAATGATAGGACCCACCACCTATTTTGTGTCTATATCTTTCATAATGGCAATCTCCATTTATTAAAATAAATGGATAGGATCTCAACTCGATTTCCAGAAGCTCCAAATACTAGCTTCTACGCTAACATGATTTTTTGTCGTGATTTTCATCAAACTCCTTTGCAAACGCATTATCAAACAGACACTTGCATGGTTTATGCATGTAGAGAAAAGATCTTTAGATTTTTTGGTAAGGAGAGTAGATCAAATGAATGATAGTCATGTCACTATTAGAGGTAGGGGAAGATTTAGAAACACTAAGATCAACTATTATGAAAGATTTAAAAATTAATAAGATGGATTAAAATATAGTCTATTATAGAACATTATTGCATAATTTGATCCATTTAATTGATCCCACTTAGTAGAAAAATGTTTTGTTGTTGTTGTTATTAACTCTCCTATTTAACTTTTTTGGTAATTTTGATTTTTCTTCTCCTTTTTATGTCCTTTTTTATGATGGGTTATTTTTCCATACGTAAAGTATTATACCTATTCTAGTACCAGATTCTACGTGGTCATTATAAATTCAATGTTCACTTTTATATAGAAAGAATTTTAGTGTACTTTAAGATGAACATCATTCAAACGCTACTATATTCTTCTATGGAAGTATCACAGAAAGGAAAGATTACCTTCGACAAATGAGACATGTTTTACATTCTAGTAAATCACACATTCAATGTTAACTTTCATTCTCTAAAAACAAACTGCCATACACATGTGCTTTGTGAATATGTAGAGCAATAGCTAGTCCCACATCGGACGTTTGAGAAGTTTGAGAGATAAACTGCCATTATAAATTAAGCCTACAACCCATTGTCATTAAATTGTATAGTTTACCTCATTCTTGTGTAATAAAAGACTTTTGACATTGTCTCATTCATTTTTCCATCAACAAGTGGGTCAATTTGTTCTGCTTTTTTGATGAAATAATGGTGAGACAATATTTATTAGTCTTTTTTATATGTAAGTTTAAATAATTGAAAACAATTTATTCTTGTGGGTCAGTCTTGTTTCAAACAAATTTTATTTATATTTTGGAAAAAATCCAAAATAATAATTTATGTTTACTACTTGAATAAATTATATTTTGTTTTTTTGGTTATAAACATAAATAAATCAGTTAAATATTAGTAATTTCCAAATTAAATTTGCATATTTGAATTCATTGTATTTTACTTTTAATTAGTTCTGTAAAATTTGATCTTAAGATCTACATTTATGCCTTAGGCATTAAAATCTTAAGGTTGAGATTGATTGTTTCATGCACCATATATACAATTAGGGATTAAGATATGCATTTACGCAATTAGGGATTAAAATTTGAAGGTCTAGATTGTTTGTTCATGCACCATTATATCTCGATCCAATGTCGACTACATGAATGCGTGATTGTGCAATCATTCATTCGAAAAACAACAATTTGAGATTTTTGCTTGGGTTAGGGGTGTGCAAAGGATAGTTAGGTTGGGTTGTATGCAACCCAAACCTCTTCTCTCAACCCCAATAATCGTTCCAAATATAATTGACCTATTAAAGGTGTCCTTATTCATTTGGTGATGCTTACATAATTGGATTTCAACATTTAATTTGGATTGCTTGCAGCTACAATCTCATATAATCGCAAAACTTTGCCGGATTAAGATTGGATGGTTCTCAATCATAGAGCTAAAAAATAATCTAAAATTGTTTGATTTATGCACCATTATATCTCAATTATATGCAATCCAAATCCAACATTAGCTAGAGAAACAAAACAACCGATTTATACAACCAGTGATCACACAAGCAGGGCCGACCCTTTAAATTTGGATGTCTTGGACAAATTAAGAGAGTGGGTGCCCCTATAAAAAAAATCCATAAAAAATGATAAGATTAAGATAAATGAATGAAAAGACTATTAAACATTTCATTTGACATTGTGCAAGAAGAACGCAAGTATGAATCTTTGAAATGTACCCAATTAGCTCTAAGCTAGGATCCATGTTCCAAAGTCTAGGCTTCACTTGACAAGTTTAATTAAGTAGAGACAACATATCTCTATTATAAACATTTGCCTTGATTTTTTTGAAAAGTACACATGGCATCTTCAAATTTCTCATCTCATTTAATGCTTTTTAATCAACCAATCAAAACGGATCATGACTCATTTATTTTTTATTAGCCAATCAAAATGGATCATGACTCATTTATTTTTCAATAGCCAATCAAAGTTGATCATGACATGATTTTTTTCTTATATATAGACAAATTGTTTTTCATTACTTTTATCTACCTCTTCCTCTCATAAAAAAACAACTTTCAACCACATTATATTTTCTTTTATTTGTTTATTTCCTTTTTTTTTATTGTTTTAGTGTTTGATTAACATTTCTTATTCTTATGTTACTTTTTTTTGTGATTTTGTGTGTGTGAAGAATATTGTGATTTCTTATTCAAAATTGGTGTTTATATGTTCTTTGTCATTTACCAGATTCTTATTTTGGACTTGGAAGTCAATCAAGAGAAAAGAAGAAATGCATCACATATCAATTAGAATATATATGAAATATTTATTTTTATGTAGTATTTGTTTTTGGAAATGATGTTTATCAATTTGATTGATTATTGATATTTTATTGTTATAGAGCTATGATCAAGGTCATGTATAACATAAAGTTTTTGGCTTTTTCCAAACATCATGCCTTGAACTTGAGGAAT
>Ga0315914_1002660_pt1 | contig 27340 bp, 11 predicted proteins | sample MpolenodulesMG_FD_203920 | JGI IMG/M metagenome (GOLD analysis project Ga0315914, IMG submission 203920) | Medicago polymorpha root nodule microbial communities from Los Angeles, California, United States - elongated nodules | ecosystem: Host-associated > Plants > Roots > Nodule | place: USA...
TGAGAATGGACTGAGGTGCGGTCAAGATGTCGGAAAGCGGCATAACAAGTTGAAGGTAGGGTTTTCGGTTGCAAGGGAGAAGGTTCGCATGATTACAGTGACGAGGATGATGGTGTTTCTGCGCGACCTCAGAATGCCATCCAGGCAGCACGTGCTTCTTCCATGGCTGCTCCAAGAAAGTGGGATGTTGACCTTGGTATTGGTAGTTGTGTGGTTCAACCGAGTAATAATGTTTAAAGGTTCGTATCCTTCTATTTTACGAATGTGCCTGAATTGATTCCTTATTTTTACATGTGGAGAAAATTTGAGGTTTGTGGGATGTTAGATGACGTCTATGTTGCAAGGAAATGTAATGTGAACGGACAGGTGTATGGCTTTGTGCAGTTTAGTAATGTCAAGGACGTGGATAAACTTTCCAAAGCGTTGAATAATGTTTGGTTTGGTCAGTTTCATGTGGTAGAAAAGGTTGCTCAGTTTGATAGGATCGTTAATGAGATTGATGGATATGTAGGGGGAGGTTCTTGGGAGAGGGAGAGTGGTTCTAGAACCAAGCAAGGGGAGGGAGGGAAGAATACTTTTTGAATGGAGAAATTGTACCATTTTGATGGGTTAGTTTAACTTCTTTAAAAAAAATGTAGAAATTGTAAAATTCATGATCAAATACACACTCTAATAATCCTTTATATGTTGTAGGTTATGCTAACTAACTACGGTTACTTGACTTCCAAGTAAAACATGTAATCGGATTAATCTCTGACTAACTAACTCAACCATATCCAACTAACTACTAACTCAAGTAACTGAACTCTAATAACTTTGTGCTAATCTAAACTATACAAATCATAACAACTATACACTTAGACTTATGAACCAACCAGTCTTACTTATGGTACATGCTACTACAAATTAACAAGTACTCTCCTCGTCGTGAAGGTAAAGTTATCACTTATCCCCTAACACGAGAGAAGAGAAACATAAGTGGTGGAAAAAAAAATTGCATATGGTAAAATCATCAACATGGGAATTGAGAATTGAGATATTCTGTCAAGATTATTTTATAATAATTGATGTCGTTACTACAATCCTCCTTTTCAGAGGTGCAGTGTTGCATATATTCTTTTTAGTATTTTTGTTGTCTGATTGTAATTGACTTAGTTATTCGAGGACATTATTTTATCTTTGCTGGAAAAAGAAGGAAAATATTTAGAATCTAATCGAAACTTTTATTTTAGAATAGATAATCAAGGCCACTTGTATTCAGTGACATTAAAAAATATACCCCAATTCCTTCACATAGATTGAGAGACGTATAGCTAGGTTCTATTCCTTCATCATCCTAATTATTCATGTGTCTAGAGTCTAGACTCTCATTTTTTGAATAAATGTGTCTAGACTATAATTAAATACCCTATAAGAACTACAAATCTTTTTTTAATCAATAAAAATTAAGAAATGCTAAAGAGTGCATTACTCCTATGAAATATAAGCCGAATGATTACCAACCGAATCAATTACGATTGCAGTTCAAATGTGACATATGAGTCTCACATGTACATGTTTGGTTCTACTTTGATAATAATTGAGATTAAGTGAATTGATTTTATAAAATATATTCAGAGTAAAAGTGATTTGTAGATGAAGTAATTTGTGTTTAATTAAAGTTCAATGATAAATTTATGTATTAAAATCAATTCTAAAATCAAAAGTTACAAATACTATAAATAGTAGCTTTAAGTAGAATTGTTTTAAGTCCTCAAAATTGATTTCTCAAAAATATACTAAACATAATTTTTAGAGCTAGAATTGTTTTTGACACTTAAAAAAATACTTCCAAGAATTCTAAAAGTGAAGCTAAACATGTAGAATTATGGATAATCTAATAACAAATAAATATGAAAGTTGACTCATATATTGAATGTTTTTCGGTCTTGAGTAAGATGTAATATCGAGGTTTGTTAGTGATTTATGTCTTAGCTAACTTATTGTAGCTTCTGGTGTTATCTCTCTTGACTCTCCGACAATTGGTATTAGAGTCATAATTCGGTTGGGAAGTGGCGGTAGATTTAAGTGTACTTGATCAAATATAGGGAAGTGGAAGATTCATATTATACTTGAAAATGAGATTGTTGGAGTTAAGTGTGAATCAATAGTGAGGTGGTTTTAAATTCACTAGATTATTGTCACTTCTGTTATATATATTTCATTTAGGATGTGGCTGGTTTAAAAATTTATTTAGTGAGGTAACATAATAGTCATGTTTTCACACAAGAAAATAGTTTAAAGTAAAGATGTAGTGTCAAAATCTTTCAGTGATACAAGTCGTTTAACCTTTGATACTCCTATGCTCCTCCATACTCCCCAACACCATATGTAGATAAACTTTGAATATAGATAAACTTGGATCATCATTTTCTTATTAAGAATTCTTTAATTAACTATATTCTATTGTAAAGCAGCGATAATCAAAAAGAAAGATCTTGCCATGAAGATCAAGATTATAGTATTTGAAGTGCATTTGGCCTTATCATATCATCTATCTAGCAACCTACGATGAATGAGTATGGCATACAGCTAGGCCTCTCAATTTTAGACATAATAATAATGTCTCCATTTAACCTAGGATCTCAATTATTTGCTAGGAAACCCATGTAGTACAAAATTAGAGAGGCGCAGAACAATCTATTATCGTAAAATACTCCATTCAATTATATTTATAAATAACTATATTTAGTATATATTATATATTTCAATAAATCTAAAAAGTAATAAATATGATCGAAATAATTATATAGTATAAACAAAGACAAATAACCATTAATTCGCCAAACACACTCATTACCCATTAAGAATTGCAAGATACCTATATATAATTGAATAATAAAATAAAAAATCCTCAATAAAAACGTTTATATAATTTCTCTACACTAGGCTCGAAAAACTACTAATGTGTACTTTGGGACACACAAGAAAGAAAAAAGCAAGATACAGCTAGATGTGTGCACCTTTCACATATGATTTTGTCAACCTAACATATCTAAGGTATGTGTAACCTGATTTATATATGTGCCAAAGTCATGCAGCACATAACCCCACCATCTAACAAAATTAAATTACAAAGTACAAAAAAGCTATTGATTCTGATCATCAAGGTTTGGATCATATCATCATATACACAACCTGTGACCAGCCAGCTAGGTAGTCCCATCCTAAATATTTTTTATTATATACTATGGTTTTAATTGTTGTTGAAGATTCTTTGTCCAGGTGATAGAACCATTCTTGGATCAAACTGATTTTTTCTTTGTGAAAAAGTTTTCCATTTTTTAGGACCAAAATGGTTTGTCCATTCTTCCTGTGTGCTGTAGTGGGGAAGATATAGCTTATAGTTAATCCCAGCATGATTACAAAATTGCAAAATTTCTTTGTTTTGAGCATCAAATGCTTTCCAATTATCAAACCCACTTGAGTGCAAAAATCCAACAGCATAGAAGATATCATCCTCATCATCTGGTATTGTTGCTGACATCTCATTGTCCCATCTGAAAAAATTAAATTAAATTCCTCTTAATTAGCTTTAATTTTTACTAATTTATATAATGGAAGGAAAAATAAATGAATTAAGAGTTTTAAAAAAATAAATAAAAGGGAAAATCGTACTTTTGCATATTCTTAGATATGTTTAAACGATTTAATTCATATGCACTGATAATGTAAGGAGAATGCTGACCATTACCCTTAGAGCATTGGATAAGGGGATAAAAATAGAAATATAGTATTAGAAAATGGTGAAAAGTGATAAATTTAACTTTTTAAAAGTCAAAATGTTGAAATCAATGCAAATATGCTACTTTTGACTTCCTTAATCATTGCCCTGAGGGCAATAGGACAATGGTTAGCAAGACCCATAATGTAAATATTTTTTTACATCGTTGGTCAGTCTTACTCTTAATTGTTCAACCATTAAAAAAAATTCATTATATCTAAATTTAAAATCATACGAAATGATAATTGAGATTGATTGACGGTATGACTAATTTTACATTGACGATGCATAAAAATTATTATAATTTTTAAATAATGGATAAAAAAGGATGTGTTTAAATAGAATAAACTTAGTCTTCTTTTTAAAACTATATACCAATAAATTATTTGAGAAAAACATAGGAGATGTGTATGTTAAAAACGTAAGTCCAATTTCACTCAATAAATAATCAATCAAACTGCAAGAAAAAATAATGTGAACAAGGTTAATTGAAGACTTACTTGTTTCTATTCATGGGATAAACCAAGACAGGTCCTGTGGTAATGTTACGTTTTTGAATAATTTTCTTGAAGACACCTAAATTAAAATCTAAGATTCTTGATTTCGGTATAAACATATTAAGCCATGGATGAGGAACATCCCATAGTCCTTGTGATTGAAGCTTCAACTCTCCACTTCTCACTCTATTCAAGAACTCAACAAATGACACATTTTTTTCATAATGAAATCCAGGGATATAGTTCAGTCCTTGGAGCAAAACTTGAATTTCCTACACAAACATAAAAATATTAATTAGCTAATATTCATTGCATTTTGTAAGTATACATCTTCAGTCTTTTACTCATAATTATATTGCTAGAAAGGGTAGGGCGCTCGTTAACATTTTTTCTTATAAACGTTCAACAACGAGTAAATTAAAGTGGTATTAAATAGTAGGTAATACTTCTTCTGATCCTATTTATAAGTGAAATTTAGGTCAATAAAAATTAATATATCTGATTAGAAATTTGAACTAGATACATCAACTTTTATTAACCTAAATATCTCTTATGAATAAGACCGGAGCGAGTAGTAACAATTGAACATGAAAATAGAATTTACCTTGTTCACATTGTTTTCAGAATGATCATCATAATATTTGGCAATTTCCAAGCAATATAGGACCGTATGTTGAGTTACTAGGGAAAGTATTCTATGATGGTCGGTTAAAGGGAAGAAAGAAGATCTCCAATTATTTATGGGTCCTTGATTCATTAATACCATCCCTTCCAAATAATCCAATGCACTATTTTTGTTTCCTTTCATTGAGATTAACCGTTCTTGGTCTCTGGTAAAAACAGAAAAATCACTATACAAAAGTCTTACCCATTTAACCTGCCAATAAAATGAAATTCACCATTAGTTGATACACATTGCAATAATGTACATGTTGTTTATGCAATGTTTCAAATCCATGTTATTATAGTGATAAAGTTAAATGCTTGAAAATGAAATGTTTAATAGGGTCAAAATATAATTGGTGATCACTACATTGAGTTTAGTTCAACTATTGGATCATGATCAAATGATTTTGGAATATATACTTGAAATTTGCTTTGACAAAGTTAAAATGTACAACCTTTTATCATTATTATAAGCAAAAATTCATTTTTTTTTCATTGAATGATTGATGTATTTGATCAATATTATAAACCAAATTCATCAGTTATTCAATGAACGCAACAATGAGTTTTTGCTTACAATGGTGACCTAGGATGTAAGGTTTGTGACCGTTAATTCAACCTTTGAGATATCTACTATAGATAAGGACGAGGATAGGTCAAACCAACCGGTATAAGGATATGATTTAGATTTTTTCAAGTATACAAGACTAAATTATTTGTAGAAGCCTATTGTAGCTACAATACATAGTATTTTGATTTCACACAATTTAAATCACTATACATTTCTAAGCATCCCCTTCATGTGTTAGAAGACTATAGTGGAAACAAAAACATGTCATGCATTGGTCAAACAATACAGACTATATAAATCTCATCTAACACTTACAATTATTATTGTCAAAGGACTTTCCACATTTATTTTTTCAAACACACTATTTAAATGTTTTTAATCTTAGGAATCGACATATACCTGTGGCTATAACTATTCTCATATATAATTCTTGGATGACTAAAATGCACCACTAACATTAGTGTACAATGACGGTGCTTTTGGACAAAAGTACATTAGATGCTCTTGTAAAGCTTGATTTTGATATATGGTTGAGCAAATGTGACAACATGAAGAATTGGGATTATTATGATTGGTTGGAAGAAGAAGCTAGCAACAAGACAATTTGTAGTCAATTTTTTCTAAAGACAAAAGTGTACGTACCCTCTTTGGTGCTGGCTCAAGAGCTATTCTTGCCCTTGTTATAATTCCAAATTGTCCTAATCCTCCAAGAACTCCATTAAATAATTCTGAATTGTTCTCTTTTGAACATGTTACAAATTCTCCTTTTCCTGAAAAATAACCAAAAATTTAAACTTGATTAAGTATAAACAACATTCAAATCTATTTTAATTTGGTATGAATTGATTTGTATATTTAGTTGAGTTGATAAAGCCTTTTGGGGGTGTAGTAGTTGTTGTAATAGTCTCTCTCTTCCTTATTTGCTCATGTATAATATACTCTTATTTATAAAAATGTATAATGTATAATAAATATTTTTTATGATAATATAACATAATAAAAAAGATATTTGCATGCATACATATATGCTTTAACAAACTCAATTTTATCTATTATTTTAATTTAGATTATTATAGTTAAGGAATTGACCTTAAAATTATAGACTTGGACCAATAATATGTATAATCAACAGTCAACAAAATTAAAAGAAAATATTAATAAGATTTGGAGAAGACTATGTCGACAATGTGAACTGGTTCTATAGTTTAGAATTTTTCAAAAATAAGAAAGGGACCCTGTGGAAATCACTTGCTAACTTCACCAATACTTTAGACAAAGACTCCCTTAACAACCACAAATTGGTAGTAGTAAATAGTGTAATATACAGTTCTATGAAGAAAAAAATCCCAAGCAACATTGTTAAATTTACAACAAAAATTTAAAAAGTACAGCAATGGAATCTAACCAAATCTTTTATCATATATAAAACAGGTTATTTGATTAAAGCCTAACATATGTTTTTTTATATTTTATAAAAAGAAGCTAGAAAGGTTTTCCTTTATATGTCACTGTGCATTGGAAAGCAAAAATGCACATGGATGGAAGATTGTTATTTTCTCCATTTGAAATGGTTTATCTAAATCATACGGATCATATAACTAGACCCAAAAAAAATTTGGTCCCCAAAACACTTAATAAAAAACTTTAGTTTTTTAAAATAACAAATAATTAGAGAAAGAGAAAACACACTCATGCAAAGCCAAAGAAAGAAAACATTATGTAAAGGTTTTGGTTTTTTGTTTTTTCCCGGCTTTGGAGTACATGATTTAGTGGAAGTTTTGCAACCTTTCATAGAAGGTGTTTAGAGTTTTCTTACTATGCAATTAAGTTAAGATTGCTCTTGTTTTAACGGTTGATGTAGCCGTTGTACTCCGATAAATAATTTTTTTTTGGTTATAACAAGAAAAACTACAAATATCAAAATGAGAATTGCAAGTTTTTTTTTTTTTTTTTTGTGGGGTGCGTCAGTCTTTGCAATAGTGTAACACATAGACGACACATGAGAAGTCGAATAGCAAACTATTGAAGTGGTATCTCCCCCTCAAAAAAGTAATTCAATATCGTGTGACCCATTGGACCACATATTAGATATTGAACTGATAAGAACAGATACTACACTTCATCTTAGCCTAAAGGTCGAGAAAGGTATATACAATTAGAAGTTTAAAACCAACATAAAAATTGAACATTGATTAGAAAACAAAATAATGAATTTAATGGAGAAGAAAATGTGCATAATACATACCAGTAACAACATCCAATTGATGAACACCAGTAATTTGAGGACCATAACGAAAGGTTTGTCCACTAATACCAGCATTAGAGAGTGTCCCTCCAATAGTCAAGTAAAGATAATCAGTCCAAGAAACAGGTGCAAGTCCATACTCAAGTGTTTCATACAACACATCAATCCATAGTTGTTCCCCTCCAACATCAACATAGTATCCAAATCCAACCTTAGGATCCTCAAAAACCTTAATTCCAACACCATCATTAATATTTTTATTATTAATATTATTTTCATTATTATTCAATCTTCTCAACCCTTTCATGTCAACAACAACACCATCACGTGCCATAGCTTGTCCTCGTGTGGAATGACCTTGTCCTCTTGCAGCTATAAGAAAAGGGACAGAACTATTATACGACAACTTTACAAGACTTACTATGTCGTTTACCGTTGATGGTTGAAACACTGCTGCTGGGAATTCATGTACGAGGTTGCCATAATCACTTGAAGCTAGTTCAATGGCTTTTGGGTCGTTTATGAGTTTTTGAGATATGTTTGAATTTTTTGTGGTGAATAATTCTTTTGGTAGTGATGATTTCCATTGCTCGGTTTTACCTACGGTTGATATTAAACGTGGTATGGTTATTATTAGGAGAATGAAGTATATTGGAAAAGGGTAATTTTGAACCATTATTAAGAGAATTGATATAGGAGAAAAATAGAGAAAGGAGTGTTTGGTTTGGTGAATGATGTGGTTGTGGAAGGATGGGGAAGAGGGAGGGTCTATAAATAGAATAGAAGAAGACTTTGCATGATAAAAGATGGAAATAGTGTGTGTTTGAGAGAGAGAAGAATCTTTTGTCTTTTGAGTTTAATAATTGAAAATGGGTGACTTTTATTATATCATGCAAAGGATAAAAGATTTTATGACAGTTGTTGTTAATTGAAAATTTAAAGTTGAATTAAAGTTTAGTAGTTTTTTTTTTTTTTTGACAAGAATATTTCGAGTTTTACCAATGAAAAGTAATGAATAGTTAATTTGTTTTGTCATGTGGTCCAATTAAGACTATCTATTTTAAATAATAAATTTCTATAGAGATTGTTTTAAGTATTAGAATTACCAATTTACACCTACTCATTTTTCATAAAATAAATATAGGAATAAACATATTTTTCGTCTTATCTTAATTTTGGAGTTCATATTGATCCCTAACAAACAAACAAAAATTCATATTGATCATTTCATTTGATTAAGTGATAACAATGTTAGAAATATAAGTGGCATGTGTGAGTGGGCATCTTCTTCTCCTCAATTGATAATTTCCCCTATCTATCAAAATTAGGGTTCATTGAAACTCATTTTTCCTCAAATTCTTAAACCAAAATTACGGATTGTAACCCCATATTTTTTCCCATTAGAGTTACAATGTCAAATTTAAGAGTTTCATCATCATCTTCCTTTCTTAAAATGTTGAGCAATGTTGCAGGACGTGGATCCATCACGAATCTGCAAGGATCTCTTGAATTTGAGAGGTTCATTATCATCAACAGACTACAGCATCGAGAACGATAAGGATTATATTGCCCTATATTCATGTCAATATCCTATCAAAACCACTTACTAAATCATTCCAAGTAAACCTTCAGCAACATTAATTATGAATAAAAATTGTGAAAGCAGGTCTTCTTACCTTAACCTCTTTCAAACAATAGGTCTTCCATTTACTAAAGCCGACAAAGAGCAAGAACACACACAAACATTCCTCCAATTCCATTATATATAGAACAAAACCCATATTAACCATCCTTATATGCAAATAATTTCAATCGACTGAATCATATGTCTTTTCAAAACCTACTTTCATCACCAAACACTTTACACCCACAACAAAAAAATTTAAATACAAGGAGTAGATCGCTAATTTATAAGACCGACTAAAAATTTAGTTGTAAGAGTTAACAAATTAATCTTCTAATAACTTACTAATTATAACTAAAAACTTATCCAATACACATTAAAGAGCAACTTGTTAATTTACACAACTAAAAATAAGTTACTGTAAATGTTTTTTTTTTAAAATACTTCAATGTAATATTTAAATATCCATGAGGAGCACACCAAAACAAAACATTATGGAATATTACTTGGTATTTGGAGCAAAGAAACCAAATAAAATACTTTGTTATTATTTTGTTTTTCTATTATAAAAACAGAATAATTTTTTTTACGTACTTGTACTAGAGGAAAAAGGGAAACTGATCATTGTACCTTGTGCTAAGAGAGAAATAGCTAAATGTCAAATTCAAAGATACGATTGAACCATATCGTAGATTATATTTGGCCGTCTTTTTGAAACGTCATGAAGTATTTGTGTGAAGTAATAAAATGAAACATAAATATAATAATAAATAAATTATGCAAATGAAATATTTGGTGATTGTTTTCTAGGACTCTGTTTGTGTATGTTTGTATCGTCATCGTGATCACCAAGATTCCCAGCAATTGAACCCGCAAGTTTCTTTCTATTAATTGTTCTTGGCTTTTTCTTTCAGAAAAAAATAAAATAATCTTGTTGATCTTTATACATTGTAAAAAATTCAATTGAATTTGGACCGTTGGATTGTAATTAAAGGGTCAATGTCAACATTGGTCAAGTATTTAACATTTCATTTTTTCTTATAAATATATTTAATGTTTGAAGTGTCTACTACAATATAACATTTGATTAATTCTCATTGAAAAATCTATTCCTATCTTTTAATCATATTTTCTATATGCAAGAGTCATAATTTGAACTTTTAGGTGCTTTTGATTTTTTTTCTTAACAATCCAATCTTATAATCATGTTATATGTTATATGTACGGAATATCTGGTATCGTTTAATATTGATTAATCTTTATCAAAACCCTTTTTTGATTATACAAATCATAAGATGAACTCTCTATTGTGTAAATATTTTTTTCGTATGCAAAAGTCATAGATGAAATTCCTAACTAATTATTTAGGATATCTAAATTCCTGTACCACTTGGACCAACCACATGTTAAATGATAATTGTAGATTCATGAATATATACATTACACTGTTTGTATGTATTAGTTTCATATTGGCCAAAATAGAATTTCCTCAAAATTGGGTAATTATCAAGAGGATCTTCCAAGATTTTCTTTTGGGGACCAGAGTACTTGTGATGAAACAAGGTATGTTACGTTCAACTTTTCTTGTTCTTGGAAGGGTAATGTCAATGGGAACCGAGAAAGATACATCACAACAGATTTTCCTTTGGACCAAAGATTTTGTTAGATATAGCCTCTATCTATATCTATATATTTGAAACACGTAATCAATGCAAAGTGTATATAGTTTGGAAATGGAACCAAAACCATTACCCAAGAAAAATATATGTGCCTGTCTTTGGTACAGATAAAGTCACTAGAATATGTCTACATAGTAACATGATTTTCTTCTAGATAAAACATGTTCTGAGCCAAACAAAATAAAGATTATAGATTCCGTTCCATTATTAAATTGCTAAAGTTGGGATTCATATATTTTAATCAATTATTATTAGTTGAACTATGCCTAATTTATTTCCAATTGTTCTTTGATAAGCCTTACATATGGTGATGGACAATTTAAAAATTAAAAGCACCTGACATGCATTCTACAAAAATATGGGAAGAAAACAATTGTATGCCATGCACACGCAAGAGAATCCAGTTTGATAATAATTTAATTTAATTGTAGCTAGCTAGCCTCCCTCCTGAGGGGTTATACGTTTATAAAATAATATTCAATAATGAGATCTTTCTATAAACAAAATTAAGTATGTAAGGAATTATTAGGAATACTCATGTAACCAAAAAAATTATTAGGTATACTCAAACAAACGGTCACTAAGATAGACACTAAAAAAGTATTCTAATAGAATTTAAAAGATTATATGCGGTTTGGTTGTTAATCATGGCTAGTTATTAATTGTATGTTTGGTTTAGTGGTGACAATTAGATTTTTAGTTTTATATTGGCTTTAACTCATTATTATCAATCTGATTTGTAAAATGAAGTTTGCAGTCACTTATAAAATACTCCCATCGTTCTTTTTTAATTGTCACTTTTAGAGAAAATTTGTGTTTCTATTTTAGGAGCTTCTATGGTGCAGTCAGAAAACTGACTTTTTTGAAAAAGTTAATTTTGATTTTAAGGTTTGATTCATTTTTAAATTGTTGATTACTGATTAATGATCAATAGTAATTCATCTAGTAATGTTTGCAACATCTTGGACTTACAGGTACTATTTTATCGTTGGCATCTTTAACATGCAAATAGATTTAATGATATTATGTGATAGTCTTAAGTGTTACACTTTGTGGGGTGTTACACTTAAAACAAGGTAGGATAAAATTAGATTAAGTGTAGTCTTGTTAATCTGATGAATTGATGATACTATGAGGACTGAACTTTTGATGTCACTGTACAAACAGTAGGGTGTTACTCACTACACTTTTGATATTATAGTGTTAACTTCATCAGAAAAGTCATTTTCACGACTTCACCATAGAATTTCCCTTCTATTTAACTGTCACTTTCAAAGTTCAATGCAACATTAAATGTTGTTTTACCAATATTACCCTTAGATATTTATTGCGGAGAGAGAAACATATGAAATGAAATATTAATTTAACAAGGACATTATAGTAAAAGTAAAAACAATTGTATCAAAAGTAGTAACATTTATTGATTGTCTTAGTTTGTGTAAAATGTTAAAAAGTGACAATTAAAAAGGAAAGGGGGTAGTAATGTTCAAGTCTTATATCATCTAATGGTAGAATCTAAACACCTACTTGATGTATATGACTAAGAGTAATTTTAGCAATACTCTCTTTTGAACACACTTTCTAATACTCACTCTTTTATTGGTATAAATCATCGTGGGTTTACACTTTGAAAATTGAACTCACACAAAGTGGTGAAATATACATTGATTTTATCCAATAGAAGAGTGAGTGCTAGAGAGAGTGTTGAAAAGTGAGTGTTGTTAGTATTCTTCATATGACTAAACAACTAGAGCGTGAGTCAGGTGGATCAATAACGAGAGACATGATGGTGGATAGTCCAATGGATCTTGGGTAGACTCAAATATATGGTGTTATCTGTTGACAGATTTTTATATTGAGCATAACTCATCCTTAGAACACCAACTTATACGATACTTTGTAAAATATTATCTGACTTTATCTCCATTCCATGTGAAGCTTGCAATTTCACAATTCACCCATCACACTCAACACTATTTATGAGTTTGATGTGTGGGGATATAAATGTGGGTGACCCCGAACAAATAGACCATGTGCCATATTAGGTTTTTATTATTGATTACAAAAGGCGTGAGTATGATTGTTGTGTTTTGTTAGGAGTCTTGACGATGGTTCTTTTATCTTCGTGATACTCTTTGAGGGTGATGTGTTGATTGCTACTAATAATCTACGTGCAATGCTCCTTAATCTAGTGTTGTTGGTCGTTTAGTGTATGTTATGATCTCCACTATATTAGATTTGACAAAAGTTGTAAGTCAAGCTTGTAAGTTTATGTCCAAAATGGGTAAGCTGCATTGGAAAGATACAACCAAGTCATAATATCATGTTTAGTAGTGGACATGGTGATCCTTGAGTTATAGGATATGTTGATTCAGACTATGTTGGTGATATGGATGATAGGAGGTCGACAATGAGATATGTATTTACTCTTTCAACATATCCATAATGACCATTTCGACAACTGAAGCAGAGTACATGGAAGTAAATGAGGTGGTTAAAGAAGCCTTATGACTTACAAGATTGGTGAGGGAGTTGAGTGTTGATTAATGTATAGTTTGGTTGAATTGTGATAGTCGGAGTGCCATTAATTTGAAAAATAATCAAGTGTATCATGCCAAGATCAAGCATATTGATGTGAGGTTTCACAATATCAGAGTTATACTTGCATGTCAACATGCATTACTTGAAAATGTTCATACCTTAGTGAATACACCTGATATATACGGAACTACAATTTTTCTGTACTTGCAGAGGTAGATACAATTGACTTAAGTGTGTGAACAGATGATTGTGTTCCATTGTTTGAGATTTCCATTTCTTTATTCTTCTTTTACCAATTGATGTTCTAACAGGAATAATTTATATCCTTACATAAACTTGTAAGGTGAGGATTTCACCCGTTTTCATGTCTTATCTCATCTAATATGTAAAAATTTTAACAATGACAAAAATTGATTTTTCATTAGTTGACTTCATAAAATAAGTTTTTGTTAAAAGTAATTTGAATGTGAAGTGGTTTATGTTTGACATATAAAAGTGACTTCAATAATAATTATAAGTGTAAAAATAATGTTTGGAGTCAAAATCAATTTTATTTGTCTAAAATCACTTTTGTCACTCCTTTATCATGAAATGGAATGCACAAATGGTTTCTAGATAGGGAGAAGAGAATAGCACTCTAACCCGTTGTATTGTGTTTCAAGTAGCCCTTGTTCCATCATTCTATTATTTTAAAACTTATTTATTTTTTGAGGAAATTTTTTTAAAAACTTATTTGTTGGCTAAAATTTGGGATCTAAAGACTCTTAAGTCATCCTCAAGTGGAAGTCATATGTAGATATTTTTAGTGAATTTAATGACCTTATTGCGTGAACGCCTTGAGATAGGACAATCAAGTGGCGAGTGCTTTAGTCAAATTTAAAATTACTATGCCCATGACTTTGTAATATTTTTTATTTGTTCTAGATTTCCTAGTTATCTCCCTTAATAGCAAGCATATTTTACTTGAATTTCTTTCTTTAAAAGGGTTCTAACTAATTAGTTCTATTTTCTTGGGGTTTGGCCCCTTTTGAGGAAAAAAAGAGACCAACTAGCTCTAGCAATTGCCCATTACCAATAGAATTTATTTTTTTATTGGTAAAAAAAAAAAAGATAGAATATTAATCAAATCTAAATTTGAGATAAAATCAAATCCAATGCTATTATATATAACATACTATTCCAATGCTATTATATATAATCAACCATAAATTTAGTCTATACCACCATGTCCCATAACATAGGCCACATAAAATTTAAAACTGTGCAAATATCTACCAAACTTTTATTTTATTGGGTATCTGGCAAATTGATTTAAAAAATTAATCAAAGACAAATGTATGATCTCATGTTGTAAACAAAAGACTTTGATTGGAAGGATTCAAATTTAATTTGAATAACAAATGGCGTTCAAGGAACAATCTTTGACCTATAGATTCGCAGGTACGAGGAGCTATCAAACAAATCAAGAAAACCATAGTATATCCACTATGCATGACTCCATGGAATTTTATTTAGGGTTTTCTATCATGTGCAAATTGTGCAAATTTGCACATGTTAAGAAGTTTTAAATAGTAATTTTGCATTGGAACTTATATATTTTGTATTAAATACATAACTTTTTAATAAATAATTATTTATTTTCAATAAAAATTTACTATTTTTAGTAACTTTAACATATGCAATGTTGCACTTTAACATATGCAATGTTGTACATGTTAGACAAACTCATTTATTTATTCTACTAATAATGCTTCAAATTGAAGATTGTAATCTTTGACAAAACATGTGATTCATGCATGACTAATAAATTAAAATCAATGAAAACGGACTTCAAATACCTTGGATTTATTACTAACCAAAACGGGTAGGGCCAATAAAAATTGATGGGTTTTTCCATGTAAATTACACATAATACTAAAATCCAGAATTTGATGGGCACAACTATGTTTACCATCCCACATGTTCAAATAATGATAGTTAGGTTATTATACCTAACGAAAATATTTCATATATCTCTTCAAAAAATGTTGAAAAATAATTTGTAAATTAGATTTTGTTTTTTCTCTCTGTATACGCCAAAACAAATTTACATCTTGTTGTGCATGTAGGTCCACAACATCCGTATGATGGAAATGTTTATACCAAAATGAAGTTGGGAATAGAAGAGAGATGTAATGTGTTGCCACCATCAATGAATGAGACTAAACCTCGACACTTTTTTACTTGTGATTCATGATCAATTAAGAAAAACATTACACATGCAGGCCAATATATGATGATCAATCCCTATAATGGCTCTACTATATAATGTCTATGTGCAATGTATCATTAAATCAAATCAAATTAATAATCATATTTTTATGTTGCCATGGGTAATTCAATATAGGCCGGTGCCCTCGGGTACCAGTATTGGTTAAAGATATTTAAAAAGGAAATTTTATAGCAGTTATTGCATTGAAAATAGTGTAATTAATTAATAAAATGTTAAAAAAGTTTCATTTTTTAAGTAATAACTTCTTTTTTAGGTATCCCTAATTAGTGTCCCGCGGCAGCGGTAATCATGACCCTTCAATCTATAGCACAATTGGGATGAACCATGATTTGAATAGTGATTTATTATTATTTTTTTAAATATGATTTGAATAGTGCTGTTAGCTTGCTCCATGTAATGCTAACTACTACCTCTATATATAGGGATGTACAGCCATGTATTTCGTCCATTTTAAATAATGAAATGCATTGAGTTACTTTAAAAAAAAAAAAAAAGGCAATCGAAGCTCTATTTGAATTTTAAAGTTGAAATAACAATCAAACAATTATAATATTTTTTGAACAAAAAACAATTATAATATTAAAAGTGTTTTTCTTAGTTTCCGTGTTTGGGTATGACACTAATGACATAATTAGAGATAAATGTGTTCTTTATCTCTCTATATTTTCGTTGTTATTTCAACTTTTTTCTTATAGTGTATACAATATTTGAAAAAATTACTAAATATTTTATAAACTATAAGATTTGATATTAATAAATATGAGAGGACACGACTATTATAATGGATCAAATTATATGAAAGACAAACAACTAGGTGTACAGTAGTAAATTCGTTAGTATTATATAAATGCGAAATGATATTTATACAACTATTTTGTAACAACTTTTTTGAAAATTCTCAGCTCTCATACTTACATTATGTTTTTATTTATTCTCTTCCTTTTTTTCTCTATTGCTTTTGACCAATAAAAAGAGAGAGGTGGTGGAAGCCATACGAGCGTTGAAATATGACATTTACATGTGTGACTCAACTATGGTGATGAGAAGAGGATGTTTGATTTAGAGGGTTTTTGTCAGGGTTAGTAGTCGGCAATGAGTGTTTATGGATTTCATTTTCAGGGGTTGCTCGCGATGGAGTTGATTTAGGGGGTGAAGTTGGTATTGATGGTTGTTGTTTTCATGGGTGTTGAAGTTGGTTTTGGTGGTTGTTGAAGGTAGATCTTTGTTAGGTGATGTGTGTTATGGTGTTGTTTACGGTGTTTCTTTTAGGTGTTCCGTCTATATATGTCGCCTTTGTTCTGCAGTCTCTGTTTTACCAGTCTCTGTTTGTCTTGAATAGAGATTTGATTTTAAATAAATTTTTCCGTTCAAAAAAAAAAAGAATAAAAAGAATGTTATCAGAAAAGTTGTACAAATATCAAAGATCTTGACTTGAAACTTTGTGATATTGAAAATTCTTCTACTTATATATGTTTTTTGGAGTGCTACAATGTTTACAAGGTTTTGCATTCGACAAAATATATAAAAAAGAAGATTAATGATTGGTTTCATTATTAAGCCAATGTAACAAACACAACAACACATTGACATTTGGGAAAATCAACATAAGAATAGAGGATATGTTTCGTATGGGATTATATGGTATGAAATGGTTTATGGTTGAAATCACATGAGTTCTTAGTTAGTTTATCTCTTTTAAGGTTTCACATGTTACCTTTTAGTTCTTCAAATTTAAAAATCCAATGTTGATTTTTGAAACTTCTTGATGTTGGATAAGGGATTCACATGTTAGGGATTTGATTTGATTTTAGAAAATGTTGTCATTTGATGTTGTAAGTGATTTAAATGATGAATGTTTTTGGTGAAATTGAGAAATTCATGAGAAATTTAAGAACTTGAGTGACTATGGTTGTTATTTTTGGATGTTACAGTGAAAATTCACGTGTCTCTATGTTTCAGGCATGAATTATTTTTAGATACTTTTGGCATGATTAGATTGTGTGTACTTGAAATAGACTTCAAGGATATGTTAAAGTGTAAATTGTGTGTACTTGAAATAAACTTACTTTCACAAAATGCTTGATGAGTGTGATTGTACTTTGATCAAAGAATGAAAATGAATGAGTTTTCATTTAAATATTGTGATTTGTGAGTGTTAAACTTGTTAAATGACACACATTCTCTCTGTCAAATTTTCTAATCAAAATTTATTTCCGCTAATTGAATTGGATAGACCCTCAGAAGTTTTTTTTCTTCCAAAAGTTACTTCCTCCGTTTTACAATAATTATCTCTTTATCATTATTTTTCTTTTCCTCAAAATAATTGTCACTTTATAACATTAATGCAGCATTTTTTCCCCTATTATTATACCCTTATTTATTGAATTTCATCAAACTTAACTACTCCACTAACTACAATTAATAAGGATGTTTTAGTAAATAATACTAATTTTACTATCAAAATCAAAACAATTAATCATTTCCTTAATAACCGTGCATAAATCTTAAACGACTATTATTTAGAGACGGAGGGAGTAATATTTATCCCAACGTCCACAACACTATTTATAACATTGGTATTCGAACAATTTAGCCAATTGCTTATCATAATGCATCTTTCTAGATTTCTTTAAAAAAACTTAATTTATCACCTAAAATATTTAACGCAACTTGAGTCTATTATATTATATTATAGGCTTTTATATATGTTTAGTCCTTGTCAATAGGGGTCATTTAAAAAATGGTCCTTGTATTTCTTAATCCTGATATTTTGCCCTCTCAAAATTTAATCATTTAAAATTTCGTCCCTCTCCCCACTTAATCATTGCCACGTCACTAATTAAGTGGGGAGAGAGACGAAATTTTAAATGATTAAATTTTGAGAGGGCAAAATGTCAAGATTAAGAAATACATGGACCATTTTTTAAATGACCCCTATTTGCTTGGACTAAACACATAAAAACTTATATTATGTTATATTGGGCTTATCTTAGGTAATTTAAAAACCTCTAAGAATTGTGTTCTATGATGATGACCTATCAAAAGTGCAAATTTTGGGGGATTTATCTGTCAATCCTCCACCGTTTAGCTCAACATGTTCATTTACATTATAGTTAGTTAATCACCTTTGCTTAAAAGCTTAATATTTTAGTCAAATTTAATTACTATTGTGATTTTGTTGAAGTTACAAACTATATACTCTCTCCATCCTTAATTATAAGAACGTTTATGAAAATTTTTTGTCCTTAAATATAAGACTGTCTACAGATTTCTCGATGTATCTTTGACGAAAGTTGAACATCACAATTTGATCTGAAATCGAGAGATAAAATTTCACAGAAGGGGTCACCGGAGTAGACGCGGTTTCTCGGCCACTTGAGTGAAGAAAGGAGGATGAAAGGTGGAGGATGGTGGGAGTCGAACAAATGTGAGAAAGGCGCGAGGAAAGAAAGGAATGTCGGCGGAGAACGGAGGCATTTTGATGATGGTGGTGGGTCGACGGCGTTTTGAGGATCGGCGATTTGATGATGGCGGTGGGTCGACCGTGTTTTCTCTCTTCTCACGTGCATTTTCTTTCTATGTGTCTTTCAAAAGCCTTTTTTTAATATAGGGTGTATCGCGTGTCAAAAATGGATTGTGCAATGGTAGGTGCCATTCCCGCCATAATGAGTGTTTGTTGGACGTACTAGAGGTGGCTGATTTTGGCAGAGATAGATCTAATATGTGTCTTTGGGGGTTTGGGTGGTTCCCATACTTCAAGGGTTCTTTTGCTTGGTGACCCGGTGTGGCTTTCCCTCTCTTTTTGGTGTATAGCCTTAGGTGGTTTTTCTTTTTTGCTCCGCTGGGTTTGGGATCGTTTGTTGTCTCTTGCCAATGGTATTGTCTTTTTGTCTTTCTTTGGGTGTGTGGGTTCTCTATAAGCTCGTCGTTGTCTAGAGAACTGTGTTGTTTGTGCTTTCTGATTTTCTTTCATTATTATATAATCATTCCGTTTTAAAATGAATATCATTTAAGGTTTTTACACATAAATTAAAAAATGCAAGAATGATGTCAAAAACATACTAATTTTACTAAATTAGCTTTATTTACTATTAGTGTAGTGTTTTAGAAGTAGTGTACGCTAAAAAAAATGAAAAGGCAAAGTTATATTAAAACGATATATGCTAGGCACAAGGAGTGCTAAGAATAGATCTAAAGAGATAAATACAAGAGTTTGATATAGTGGTGGCATACACATTAAGAACAGAAAGACAGAAGCTACACATACACAACCGAATCACAAAGGCAATATTACTACTAGTGTTCCACAATTACAACGTAATACAAAATGAAAGATGAAGCAAAGACGCTGCTGCCAATTGAGATACAAAATAATAATTAAAGGATATAATTAGAAGTAAAATAATAAGTGACATCCATTTTAAAAACTTTTTTTTTTCCTAAACGACACTTATTTTAAAAATAGAAGGAATATCATTTTGCCATTAAAAAAATAAAATACCAAACAAGCAATAAATAGATCAACCAACACATTACTAGATACATATATTTTACTCAAGGTTTCAAGTCTGATTTGCTCTGTGTTAATTTGAAAGGATTAATTTATCTTCTTTAAAAAAACATAAAAATATATATTTTGAATGCAAAACTTCTATTTTTAAGATCCTTAACCTGTATTCTTTTTTTTGTTGAGGGAATCCTTAGTTATAGAAGCTGATTTTCTCTAAACCAATAATCATAATCATATTTTACATTGCACATATGTCATAAGGGACAAGTTAACAAGATCCAATACATAATTACATAAGCTAATTTTTCTCTAAACTAATCATCATAATCATATTTTACATTGCATTGCATATTTATTAGTAGTGGTGGTTCATATCGACTATTCAAGAGAGACAATGAAACAATGGAAAGAAGGCAGTACCCTGCATTGCAGTGGAAAATGGGAAAGAGAGAATAGAAAAGCTCATGGTGGGGACTGTTACTAAGATACTGGAAATCTTTATGGGGATCATCCATGCTAACCAGAACAACAAAATAGTTATCAACACACGTGATCACAAGGAAAAAAACAAAAACAAATTCAGTGTTAAAACACCATCGTATCCATGTCACCCTTGATTGTTTTTATGGCTTGGCTTGTAGTGCTACTAGATTAGATATATACAGTCGTATCTGCATGGAATTTGAGGAAGTACTATGTGACATGCAGAGAGGATATGTCTCCTATGTATTTTATTTTAATTTTGTTTGAATTAAACAATAATGATTTGGTTGTGTGTGTATATATATAAGATTGATTATTGGTAATTTACACGTACCTAAAAATATGAATGTGTAAATAGCAAATATACACCTTTTTATTTGATCAAATTTTTTTTATGTTTATTATTTAAAACTAGTTTTTTTTTATAAGCTAAGAGTAAAATGACAGCAAAAAGAATAATATCTAACGAATTTGGTACCTACTCTAATCTATTGTCAATAGCTTATATATATATTATTAAAAAAAGGAAAAAAATTACATAAAAACTGGGGGATATAAACATAACCTAGTAAATCTACACAAGAGTGTAAGTTGACTCCAGATGGGTAATACAAAAAATTAAAACAACACACAAGTGTATCAACTTCTAACTAATCATAAAACTAATTAAAGGTCTTTGATGCGGCGGTTGAACCCTTTTGAGGTCCACAATCCAAATCAAACAAAGCTAAACGAATATTATTTAAAACTAGTAAAATGAGACTTAATTTTGTAAGTTTCAGAAAAAAATGTTTGTTGATTTACACCTACTTTATTGATTGATGAAAAATTGAATTGTTTCAAATAGACGATTATAAACATTAAAAAAAGGCAAATAAATACAACAAGGTTATGTACATGTTTTGAATGAAAAATCAATTTTCATTTGTGTATTTTTAATTCAAAAAAATAGTTGGATAAAACAAAAAAAAACAGTATGTTAGTTATATATTGAAGTTTTTTCTTTACAATAATTATAAACTGATGTTTTTGACAAAAAAAACTGAAGTTAACACAGCCAAAACTATTGAAATAATGTCATAACTACATTACCCATCAACGAAAAATTCGGTAGAGTTACTTATGCTGCAAAAAAAGTTAGATGTGTAAATAATAACCTTTTGCGCGAAAAAGTTCCGTAACATTCGGAATAAGCATAGATTTATTTTGATTTTTCTCTGTTTTAGTCTTTGCTATTAAAATAAAATAAAATAAATCTATGAATGATACAATGGTACAAGACAAAAAAATTGCATGTATCCTTGTAAACCTTTCTTCAACGTTAAGTCGTTAACTCACATTACATGACTTTTGAGGAAGTTTACTTTCCGACCTTAAAAAAGTTCATAACCCTGAAGAATAAATTTCACCACCCACAAGTTATTCCAACTAGCTTCACATAAAAATATGGTATCATTTGTGAATTTCATTTGCGGAAATGAAATAGAATCATAAACCTAGTACCCTTTAGAGTCTCCCAATAAGGCTTCTTGTTTAACAATCCGTATCAGTCCCTATGCCATAAGAAAATTGTTTTTCTCACATCAAGTTTTTGCTTAAAAACACAAGGAAAATACTATTTTACCTTCAATTGTTGTTTACTATTGTTCGGTAAGCGAGTTATAGTTAACTACCGTTGAGCCAGCTGAGTTGGATCAGCTGCACTTGAGTATAGTTCTTGGCAGAGCATCAATAGTCGAAAAATCAAAATAAATCTAGGCTTATTCAGAATGCTACAAAACTTTGCAGATCCTCTATATGTACTTTTATAAAGGTGTCTGCAAAGTTCTGCAATATTCCGACGACGTCTCGATTTATTTTTATTTTTCGACCAAAACGCGCAAAATCCCAATTTTTTCCCAAGTGCGTATCCAGAAAAGTGACCTAAATGTTGTATTTTTTCACAATTTTTTGCTCGCATGTTTAGGACATAAAAACAACATCTCCCAAAAAATTTGAATTTCTCGACAAGGGACAAATTAAATGTGAATTTTTAACACACCTAATACTCAAGAAATCAAAACATCGACAAAAAAATCAAATTTTGAGATTTTTTTTGTTGCATACACCTCAATAAAAATACATATAGAGAATATGCAAAGTTCCGTAGCATTCCGACTAAGCCTTGATTTATTTTGATTTTTCGACCGAACCATGCAAAATCGCAATTTTTTCCAAGTGTGCGTACGGAAAAGTGACCTAGAGGTTGAATTTTTTTATTATTTTATGCACGAATGTTTAGGACATAAAACATCATATCCCACAATAAATTCGAATTTTCCAACAAGGGACGAAATAAATATGAATTTTTAATGCGTCAAAAACTCAAGAAACCAAAACATCGACCTAGAAATCGAATTTTGAGCTGATTTTTTTTGTAGACAGCTCTACAAAATAAACATATAGAGGATCTGTAAAGTTCCATAGCATTCCGAATAAGTCTCAATTTATTTTGATTTTTCGACCGAAACATGCAATATCACAATTGATGCTCTGCCATGAACTGCAAAGTGCAGCTAACTCATCGGTAGTTAAATACAACTCGATTACCGAACGATAATTAACTGCAGTTAAGGGTAAAATGATATTTTTCATGTACTTTTAAACAGAACTTGACGTGAGAAAAGTAATTTTCATCCCAAAATCAAGAATATGAATGGATCAAGAGGTTCCATTTTCTTAGCCTATTTTAAAAAAATAATATGAATAATAATATCTCCTCGTCAAGGCTTTCCATTAACGAGAAGAGAGAGAGCGTAGAACACATGCAAGCTTGCTCTCATTTCCTCCACAAAGTCACTACTAGAAAATGCAAAATTAGCGAGGGAAATTAGTGACGGAAAAAATGAAATTCCTCACAAATTCCTTAGTCGCAAAATTTAGTGACGGAATTAGAGAGGGATTTCACGTTTTCCCTCACTAAATATCTCTCTCTAATTTTTGTTTTTTTAGTAGTGAGTTAAAACCATTTTGTTCAACACGAAATACAATTACCTTCAATTTACTCAGTTATATACTTTTCTCAAAGCCCACTTTCATCAGGAAGTGGTATTAGAATTTAATATAGTCAATAATCATAAATAAAAATTATCGCAACTTTTTGAAAAATAAAAGTTGAGAGATGTCAAATTATAACATATTTACATTATCAAAGATAGACCGTGAACGACATATCTTTAATTATGATTAAAGAAATAGTCGGTGATAGAGAGCGCGGGTACGAGAGGATGACTATCCTCTTTACCGTCTAGGTTTTCTTCACATCGTTAACCGTCTAATAATACAACTTTTAAATAGTTAAATAATTGATGCATGGCACGGACCTCTAGTTGGACTTTAATATGATGATATGATACAACCCATCATAGTATATTTAGAAACATAGTTCAACCAAACTATTCACCAACAATGAGTGTTAAGCTCTGATACCATGTTGGAAATCGTGGTTGGGCTTAAATTTAGGGTCAAACTCATTCTTACAAAATAGGCTTGTAAGGTGAAGATTGTCTCCTCTTTATAAACTCGCTCTGATACCATGTTGGAAATCGTGGTTGGGCCTAAATTTGGGGTCAAACTCATTTTTACAAAATCGGCCTGTAAGGTGAAGATTGTCTCCTCTTTATAAACTCTTCTCAAGAGTCTTATCAATCCGATGTAAGACTTGGGTTTTTCCCAATAATCATATTCTATAATGATATAATATAGGGTTAAATATATTTTTGGTCCTTATATATTTATCAACTTTTTATTTTAGTTCCGCTAAAATTTTCCTTACAAGCCGGTTTTGTATTTTAGTTCCCTATAAAATTTTCAATCACCATTTTTGGACCATTTTTTGAAGTCAACTCGTAGCATTTGTATTTTTAATAAAATTGTGCAGAAATGTGTATAATATTGTAAGAATATCTTCAAAAAAATTAGAATTTTTTAACAAAACATGAATTAAATATGATTTTTTAACAACCAAAAATATAAAAATTTCTATTTAATTCATGTTTTGTTAAAAAATTCTAGTTTTTTCTTAAATATTCCTATAATATTATAAACTTATTTGCAAAATTTTATTTAAGAATATGAATTTTACATATGAGTTGACTTAAAAGGAGAGACCAAAAGTGTATGGAAAACTTTTGAGAACTAAAAGTTGAAGAAATTTTTTAAAGAGACTAAAACAAAAAGTTGACATATTTATAAGAATCAAAAAAACATATTTAACCCTAATATATATATATATAAGTAATTTATTATTTCGATTCATAGTTAATTAATTAAATAATTAATATAACACGCAACGTCTTTGTTGCTTTTTTCCAAATCTATAATTTCCTTCATGCTTATTTTTATTACCAACTATTATTATTTTTTTAAGGAAGAATCAACTATTATATTTCAACATCTCATATTTTCTTACTCTCATTTAAAACTTTATCTTATATCTATAATTTTTTAAAGGAGTATAAAACAAACATTTTCCTTTTAGTATATTAGCATTATGAGTGTAATCTTTCCAAACCTTTAGCACGACGATGTTTCATTTGTTACCCTTGTCTCCCATTATAATTGATTGATGTATGCTGTCTTTTTTCTTTTTTTTTTTTTTAGGTATTGATATATGTTGTCTTCATTGATGTATTTTGTAAATGTCGAGCAAGTATGATGAGTATATTTTGTCACCTTGTTACCACAACGTCTCTCATTTTGTCCTTATTATCTCATATAATTGATTGATGCTTGTTTACTCTTTATTTTTGGCATGAATGCTTGTTTGTCTTTATTCTTTAACAAATGATATTTGCACAACTATTTTGATTCACTTTTGAGCAACTCTCTCTTGTAATCTTATTATTCTCACTTCATCACTATTTAATTTTTTTTTTCTCTATTATTTTTGTCCAATATAAAATAAGAAGGAGGTTGTCCCAAAATACTCATTTCTTTATTGAAAAAATTTGTCAAAAATGGGATTTGAACCCACAACCGATTCATGGGTGTGCTTGTTGTCTAAGTTAAGAATTGAATAGACATTTCATTAATATAAATTATAATTAATTACAATTATGTGAGGATGTGTTCATTGTGCATTTTTGGTCGTATCTCAAAATCCTAATCCGTGTCTTTGAACCTTTAGAAGGTGTCTTTGCTTACATCTTCTATCGTTGTCCGGCGAATCATTAGTAACTTGGAGCGAGATCCTAAGTTGCAAGTTTCCTCTCGTGCCTGCTACTTGATCAGTTTCCTTCATCAGCCCAGATAATTGAGTTTCTCTGAAGGCCTGGCGGATTTTCTTGTCTTCCTTTGATGGCTGGAGGTATGAACTTGGTTTTTCCTTGACGGCATTTTGGAAGATGAATCTTGCATACTGTGATCCTATCATGAGAAACATAACTTATGTTGCGGGTTTGCTTTTTATACTAATAAAATTTCCTTTGCTTCTTTAAAAAAAATTACAATTGTTGTCTCCCTGTTATGGATTAATTATTTACATGCTGTTAATTAAAAGAAATTCACAGCAAAACATGATAAAAGTTTTAGTATTTAGCCACGGATCACTGAATATAAATTATAGCATATCATTAATAAGAGAGAGTATTTAGCCAACAAGTATGAGAGGATTGACTACTCTCGTTCCATCTAGCTTTATGTTTTCACCGTGTTGTTCAAAATGTTTAACCGTCTGATGAAATGACGTTTAAATAGTTAAACGGCTGAGGAAAGTGACCTATCACTGGGCTTATCTAAATGGTTCATCTTATCACGGTCCAATTATTTTCCAATTTTTATGTTTTTAACTATTTCTCAATTTTTTCTCCCAAATTCAGTTGCTTCTACATTGCCAAATTCAGTTGTTTCTACATTGCCGTTGTGGTAGATTAAGGTATCGTTTGACCCACCTTTTTTTCCAACTTCTCTATATTTTTAAGGAGAAGTTAGGCCAAACACAATATCAATTAAGTACTTACTAAAAAAAGTATTTTTTTAATGCATAAAATTGAATGGAATGAGCTTTGGCCGAAAGTTGTTGAATGTTTCTTTAAAAAACTACTTCTCGACAATTTATTTCACAAGCACCTCTTTTTAATTCACGCTAGGAACCTTTTCTTTTATTTTTTTAATATTATATATCAATATGTTTTTTCTTCCATTTAATTTTTTTTGAACCGTTTCATTTAATTTTTTTTAAGGAGGTTCCATTTAATTTTAGGGTTAATAGATCTTTACCCCCTGTAATATAGGTCATTTCCGGTTTTCCCCCCTGTAAAATATTTTTTTTGATTCACCCCCTGTAAAATATTTTTGTTTTGATTTACCCCCCTAAAAGGCCAAACAAAAACCAATTTTTTTTTTCAAGAATTTTTCGTTTTTGTTTGGCCTATTAGGGGGGTAAATTAAAACAAAAATATTTTACAGGGGGGTAAATCAAAAAAAATATTTTACAGGGGGGTAAAGACC
>Ga0315914_1002662_pt1 | contig 27334 bp, 14 predicted proteins | sample MpolenodulesMG_FD_203920 | JGI IMG/M metagenome (GOLD analysis project Ga0315914, IMG submission 203920) | Medicago polymorpha root nodule microbial communities from Los Angeles, California, United States - elongated nodules | ecosystem: Host-associated > Plants > Roots > Nodule | place: USA...
ATATAGGTTATTTTTGGTTTTACACCCTGTAAAATATTTTTTTTGATTTACCCCATGTAAAATATTTTTGTTTTGATTTACCCCCCTAATAGGTCATTCAAAAACCAGAATTTCTGAAGAAAAAATTAAAAAATTAGTTTTTGAATGACCTATTAGGGGGTAAATCAAAACAAAAATATTTTACAGGGGATAAATCAAAAAAAATATTTTACAAGCTGTAAAACCAAAAATGACCTATATTACAGGGGTAAAACATCATTAACCCTAAATTGAAATCATAGCAAAACATCAAAACAACAAAATTCAATATGAAAATAAAAGTTGTGTTTGTTTTCATGATGATATTCATTGCTTTGATGCATGGTTGTGCGGCGGCCGGTAGAGGTAGAACCCTGCCAGCTTCCGCACATGTGGATTGCTTGTTTGGTTGCTGGTGCCACGACCACTCCGATTGCAGCGGCATCTTGAACTACATCTTTTGTGCTCCTGCTCCTCCAGTTCCTGAGGTTCTTCCAGTCGAAAAAGTCAATAATGACTCTGCTGCTCACACAGAATGCCTTATTGACTATCACTGTACCAAATATTCCAGTGATTGGCATGCCCAAGGTACAAGCTAATCAATGTCGCAAAAATACCGGTGATTAACATGTCGAAGGTAAATTTTGTCATATGCGATAAATAGAGGCTCGCCACGTATTTGTCACGATTAAATCATGGTTGAACAAGACAAATCCATTTTGTAACGGTGGAATCGTGACTAAATTGGACTTCCTATATAAGAACCCAAAAAAATTAAGACGACTTTATTGCACCCATTTTTGCACAAAAACTCAAAGTAATTGACGTCCTTCCATTCGACTCGGCCTGGGAGTTCAACGAATTTGTTTGAAATAAGTTTTATTTTATAATTCAGTCACTAAAAAAACAATTATAAAAAATTTACTATTTCAAATATTGACAAATAATAATAATAATTGCTTTAATTAAAAAAGAATAAGTGTATATTTTATATAAAAAAATAACATTAAATATTTATAACTTATGTGTAAGTAAATGTCACCTTCTGGCCTCTGCATTGTATTTTCAGTTTACTATGAGCACTAAGATAATGCGATGTGAACTTAAATTACTAGACCATCCACCCGTGCTGCCGCACAGGTCATATTGATGGCAAATAAAACATTCAATTATATTGTAATTAATAATCTGTTTGTGCAAATACAATGTTAAAAATAATAATACAACTTAAAAAAGGGAAAATATACAATGTAAATGTAGTAGAGAAAAGCAAAAATACATCGTATAGTTTCAAATGTCATAACTTTAAATTCAATAATAGTGGAAGTTTTTCGTGTCTACACATTTCAAAAAATTACTTTAAACACTACATCCGAAGTACTCTTAATACAAACAAAGACTTTTAGACCGTTTCTTGAAGTGACCGTTGAAAATTGTGCCTGTAAACTTGGATTCATATCTTTATCAATCCATGTTAGGCTTCTTTCTGAACTTGCTGCTGTTATCACCCATGTTGTTGATTGGTTCAAGTCGAAAACTGATCCAAACTGAAAGCATTTCAGAACAAATTGTGTAAAGGACAATATGGTGAATAAATATCATAAAAAATAAAAAGAATGGAATAATGTATTTTCCTGATTCCCCTTATAAATTTATTTTCCAAATGCAGTTTGCTAAGGTCCTACAAAGAAACACTCTTTAACAATTTTCTTTTTCATTGCTACATCTTTTAAGAAATGAATTCTTCAAATCTAATAATAATCAAATGGACCAAACAATCTGCTATTTCCACATGTTATATAGAGTTGGCAGACTCATCATCCATTTTTTTTGTCATCCTTCAATTGAAGGTCTTGTTGTGTATGGCAATCTCCTACCATTCACAAAGGAACTAAATAGATGCAGTGCTCTAGAAGGTTGTGCATAGGGTACCATGTGAGCTGCTCCCTGTATAGTGGCGAAAGTTAACAAATTTCCATACTCAAAGTTGCCCAACCTCCAACCTACACATAGATATGCAATGCAGTGATGTCAACCACGAATTGCAGAAAATAATGGTTTGTTTAAATTCTACAAAGCTACAATGCTATAGCACTGCTAAATAGCGTATCTCATAACAATAATGATTTGTTTAAATTCCACTACGCAATAGCACCACTATAGCCTTTATTTGATAACAGTGACAAAAAACCACTGTTGATTTGGAAAACTGGAGCGAAAAAATTGCATAACCATACTATAGAATACTGAACTTATTTTTTCGAAATGCAGAAAATGGTTAAACTGTTAAAAAAATATAAATACCTGGACTTTGCGGAACCAAGCTCCATATGGGACTATAATCTTGAACTTCAGGTCATCAGCCAGTTCACGAATGAGTGTTCGAGAACCCAGCAATGACACAACAGAATCTTGGTCTCCGCTGTCATAATAATTTAATACATGATTAGCTTCTTAGTAATCAGAGGATTTCAAGAGAAATGATTAATAGAGATTTGGAAGCCTGAGAGTGATTAAAACTTGTAAGGAGTCATTCTTATAAAAGATGTAAAATGAATAATAAAGTATAGTTTCTATAGGGACAAATCACCTAATTAATTTATAACTAACTTATTGATATTAACATAATTAGCATTCTGTAACATAGCTTACTATCAATATGTAAAATTAAATAGCCAATTGGTCTCTTTTGTTGAAATTAATTACCTGAAAACCCATACTGGAATATGGTTTTGAACAATCCGTTTGAGAATTGGAAGCATATTAATGTTAGGTACCATGGTATACTTGAACATGATAGTATAAGAATTGTCTAGTGCATAATAAATATTGGTGGTTCAATATAATAAATGAAAAGATATGTACACCAAAGTTAGTACTAATGGAGATTTGTATGAATCAATATAGACAAAAGTTAGTACTTTCACCAATCATTCTTAGAAATTCTTAACATTATTTCACATAATACAATTAAATTAAAAGTTCACATACACAGATGCAACCTTACCTCTCTTTTTTTCCTTCTTTTATTATTCATCAAACCTATGTACATATCTAGAAGGTCATATCCATCTACAAAGAAAAAGCTACTACAACATATATAAGGAAAACTACTTAGGTGTTTTGAGGTTTATCTTATTCCATGATACCTGCTCAAGTTATAGAATTCCATCGGGTCTATAATTTTCCAATCACATAGCATTACCAAGCTGATCCATCTTTTTTGATCTGATGCATCAACTTGATTTCTAATTTCTTGTTCTTTCTTCAATTAATTCAGTTAAAGGTTCATTGCCTCTTCACATCTAATTCCTCCGTTTTCGCAAATCTTCCTCAGATTCTTGGTTGACTGTCAGCAAGCGCCTTCTTGCAAGCATACTGAAACCATACAACATTATTAGAATTTGTGTTCAGAATCATGTCAAAGGCTGAAAATGAAGTCTTTGAAATTTTGTAGCATAAGAATATTAAGTTCAATGCATATTGAAGGACTTAAAAGCGTGTAAAAGATTAGGCCTTGTTATTGATGCATGTTTTTATGGCTTTGATCGTTAAAACAAAAAGCAACCGGTAATGACATGTCTGAAGCTTCAAAAGTTGAAGTAATGATTATTTTATAACAATTTGATGGTAGAAATTGCATAACCATACTCTAGTTCCAAAATGAAAAATAATTAGTTCTAAAGAATTTAACAATTTGAAGAATACATAGTCACAATGCAAAAAGGAATGCGATTAAAATCACCAATATGTACTTCATCATCATCATCATAATCCTCATACACTAACCTCTTATAAGAACTCAAAATTGACCATTCTCTGCAACCAAAACACACAAATAAACAATATACCCAAAAGAATAAAGCAACAAAAAATACAAAATGAAATAAAAAAATGATTTTTGTTTTCTTCAGGTTTTTCCAATTCACTCGATGCTTTGAACTCATCAGAAGAGATTAAAGCCCTACAAACTTTTTTTAACAATATCATACAAAGACCAATGATTCTTAGGACAATCACGAAGCATAAGTACGAAATCATATAGCTTCTCATCAAATTTATGTGCTCATTTGCATACCTCAACAACGTTCAGAGATAACTTCTCTTGTCAATATCCGGTTTTCGTTTCTACGCAACCGTCGAACCCGCTCATATGTCGTAGTTGGAAAAAGAGATGGAGGGTGTGCACTACTTTCAATGGAAGATGTAAGTGCGAAAACGAGAGAGAAGAGAGAAGAGAAGAGGTTCTGATTTGAGCAAGAAGAAAGTGTTGGGTTGGAATCAGAGACGGAGTCGGCGGAGATGAAATGGCCGGAGATGGTGCCGCCATGGTTGATGGTGGTGATACGGCGGAGAAGAACTTCTGCTGCGATGTAAGCGTCTTAATGGGGGGTAGGGTTTTGAGCTGCGGCGAGTGGGACGTTGCAGGAGAGAGTGGATGTCGAGGGTGTTAGTTAGGGTGAGATAGAGGGAGTTCAGGGAGGATGAGGGAGGCGGTTGGGTTTGAGAGGCAGAGGAAAAGAGGGAGAATAGATACTGATGATGAGGAGGGTGGGTTTGAGAGAGTTTTGTTAATGAGGAAAGAGGAGAAAAGGTGGTGGAAGTTGTTTTGCTCTTTTGGCAATTGAACATGGGAGACAAAAATCATCAATACTCCTTGGTATCCAACAAATTCTATTGTACCTTGAGTAGTGCACAGGACATTGGAAATAGTTGGAAGGACACTTAAAGAGTTGATAAGGGTTGAGTGTTAGATTTGAAATTCAAATTTCAGCATTAAATGTACATTTTCCGCCCATAATCTGGGATTAGGGTTTTGCATAAATTGTTTACATTGTACATTAGGATTAGATAATAAGGATAAGGATTTACACACAATATTGGCAGACATATGATTTCCATCTTCATCAATCTCATAAATAAAACTCAAAATTAAATGTTGAAAAATCCAGCAATAAAAACCCAGAAACAAGGTTGGTCATGATTGTGTTGTTGAGGAAGTTGGGTCCCGTGGAGTAAAGATTTTAGGGAGGGTGAAGGAGGAATTTTGAGTTAATGGGTAGACTAATTTGGGACAAAATTGATTTTTTTATGATTTTGGTTTCCTGATGAGAATCAACATTAGCAAGGAGTAATTTATTCCAATTGTATGTGTATGTGTATGTGTATGGTAGTGTGAGATGAAAGCACGAGAGAAGAAACCCATACCATTTGTTCGTGAAAATTTGGATAGTAACACAACATCCAAAAGAGTGTTCATCAACAATGAATGAGATTGATTTGGGAATTTATTAGTGATTTAAAGATGAACTAATTAAAAACAATGAATGAGAGTTTTATTTTTTTATGTTCTGGTTTTTTTTTCAAGATGATGAATGAGAGTTTTATTTGGGGATGAAGAAGAACGATAAGAAAGAAGATGGAGGAAAAAAATTAGATGTTTATTTTTATAATTTTTTATGGGTTTTGTTTTCTTCATTTTTCTGGGTTGTATGTCTATGAAGGTGAACGAAGAAGATGAAGAAAGGAAGAAAAAAAATGAAGAAGATGAAGAAAGGGAGAAAAAAAAATTAAATAATGAGAGTGCACTATTAGAAACAATATACCACATAGATCTAATGGTTTATTTTTTGACAAATAAATCAAACGGTTAAGATTTAAAAGTTAATGAAGTTTATGGTGGACCACTCATAATACTGATTCACCTAAGATATTTGGGGTTAATCCATTGACGGAAGGGACCAAATTGCGTAACGAAAATTAACTTAAAATACCAAAACAGAACAAATTTTAATTATAGAACCAAATCGATACTAATTAAATAGTTAAGGGATCAAAATAGCAATATAGCCTTCATTAAAATATACAGGGAACTAAAAAGCATCAATACATGGAGAAACAAAAAAACATCAATATATAATTACAATCAACTACTTCAATAAGTAAGACATTATGATTGTGTAAAGTAATTGTTTTTCTACTTATGTTTTAGTAAAATAATTAATTATATACGATGTGAAAAAATATTCGCTCAATATCATATCAAGCAGCATATTTAAAATATTTGCTTATGTCGTATTATTTGTCATTTTGCAGAATAAACGAAGCATTGATTATATTTTTTAACTAATTTATTTTTAATTATTCTATCTCAAATCACTTAACTCCTCCATTTTTGTGTGTGTTACGAATGGGCTAGCAGCCCCAAGAAAAAAACTAAAATCCACGTGAAAATTGTTCGCTAAAGTATCAATAATAACATGATTGAACATGAAATTAGGAACATAATAAAAAAAATATGAGTAGAGCTATCTAATGAAAGATTGAACATTGCTAAACTACCAACCACCTGGTTGGCCTTCAGAACTTTGCTAAACTATCACCAACAAAGTTAAGACGCATCCCAACCAGTTTCGATTTTAAAACACTCTTAATCAAATGATAATATGGATGATATGAAGGACAATCATTATTCTAAAAACCTACAACTTGAAAATTTGATTCAACAATGATTATTTAGACTTCTCTCTCCGTAGCTAATTTGACACCCAAGAAAATTGGCCAAAGCTCAACATGTGTAATAGAGCGTAAACCTAAATTGGACACAAAAATCATAAATAACTCTACCACAACTGTCACAAAGCACATATCCACATGCTGCTTTGCGTGATTTACGCAGCACAACACCATCACAGTTTAACTTGTAGTGGTCCACGCAGAGTGGAATCCAAGATATGCGATTATCACTTAGATGATTAGAAATGACATAACTCTTATGCACGTGATGCTGAAAACTAACCTCCACCTCTAAATAAGTGCCCTTGATGTTAACACAAACATGATGTGGTGTAATAAACTTCATCTGAAACACCAAAATGTTCCTTGCATGCCATAACTTATCCAAAGTAATCAAAAATTGAATCTTCCAACTTAAAACTGTAAATGAGTCATCATCAATAATATTTATCAAAATTCAACTTGTCAACTCCATTTGGTTCATATGAAGGGAATTTGTACCAACTCCCAAGGAAGTCCAACACACAATAAGAAAAAGGACATCTCTTGAAAAGATGGTCTAGACTTTCTAATACATCCGAGCAACAAGGGAAAAAAGTATCCTTTAAAAACCCTTGAAAAAACGATAAATTATTAGCAATAAAAACATTGGACACTCTCTATGGTCCTTTCCAACGCCATCAGGCGAGTATTGTTGTTTATTTGTTTCTCATTTTGTTACACTTTATGTTTTATATATTATGACTTATGTCTCATGAATTGTTTTTGGGGTGACTTTAAATTTTAGGGTTTCTCATTTAGAAAATAATTGATATATAAAAATAAGAAGAAGCTCATATGTAGCAATCATTTTTTGTTCTAATTTTAATAAAAAGTCATGTTAGCAATGTGAGTTGAGTTCCACGTCAATCATATTAGGCCAACTAGACTTAAATTTATGGGCGTGCTTGTTTCAAGTTATCTTTATATATTCATGCGAATAAAATGACCAAAATATGCATTTATATGTCTGTTACAATTGTTTATTAAATTTTATTCTTGGATATGAAATATTCATAGGAAAGAAAAATACCCCCAGAGAAAAAGATCGAAAAAAAATTCCCATGAAGATTAGAATAAATTCATGTATACTTACCCATTAACATCCCTATTATAATATAATGGTTATCGACAGTGGCAGAGTCCCCCACGGATTGGGGTCGACAGTGACCCACACGGAAAAATAAAAAAATTAATAGCCATATGTCCATTTTGTGAGATTTTAAACAATTATGCGGCGGTTTTAATTTTCGATGATTCCAAACCCTCGCAAAGTAAGGCGCGAGTTTTTTGCCATGCTTATACTTGACAAGTTAGCGGAGGTTTACAAATCTTATAACCTGGAGGAGTTTCAAACTTCCCTTATATTGTTCTATCAATTAAAAATTCCCCCAATTAACAGTTGTATTATAAATAAAACAGTTACATAATTTACCGTAGTTGGAAAATATGTAATTCATTTTTTCAAATACTTTCTCGAGCTTTTTAATCAAACTCTATCACTTCAACTTTGTGCTCAATGTTTATTACAACTTGAATTTTGTGTTTATAAATTGTAGTTTATTTTAGTGGTTTACTCAGACTTTTTTTTTTTGCGCCACTGGTTCCTGGGAATATATAAATATCAACCATTTTTTTTAAATGTTCAGTAATAAAACTAACCTCTTTATATTCATCGGAATCGGAAAGTTATTCTCAAAAATATTATTTTTTTGTCAAGTAATCTAGTGGTCGAATATTCACGCTTAACGTGAATAAGTGAGAAATTCATGGTTCGAATCTAATTTATGTATAACACAACACCTATATCAACTAAGCCATGCTCACAACAAAAACAAAGCTAGTAAAATTAAAACAAACACACCATTGAGATAATTGTGCATAGACTACAAAATTAAATAGAGAAAAACTTTTGGTGTAATAGTCATTTCGATCTCTAAATATGAAACAAATAGTTACAATAGTCTTTCAATGTATCAAAATAGTCTGCATCACGTTAGTCAAAATAGTCTCTAACATTAAAATAATCTTTTACTATTGACATTCAATAACCAAAATAACTATTACCCATTTTTTTTTACCCAAATTGTTTGGAAAAACACTAAAATTGCACAAATGGCAACAATTGGGTCAATAGCCTTTGATATCAATACCAACTAGACCGGGTACACAACCGACCCGATCCATGAATGGAACATTAGGGCTCCGCTTCTTACGAAACGCAGCACTATAAATTCGAAAACGAGGGTTTTACACTCTCAGATTCAGTTCAGTTCCCTTCCCTGCCGCGGAAATTTGCCATTGTTCAGAGAAGCTTGAGAGCGTAGCGTTCATCATTCAACATGAGAGCTAAGGTAATTCATCTTTCTTCGATTGATTATATAAACTGTATTTTATTTAATTATTTTCTGATGTTTTTACATGTTTAATGTTCTTGGGATTAGATACAATTATGTTTCAGGGTTTGGGTTTAGGTATCTGATTTACCACGCTGTTTAATGTTTGTTTGAAACATGGTTGTTTTAATTTGTTGTTGTAGTTGGTTTTAGTCAATTTGACGATTTTTTTTTAGGCTTAAATATGCTTTATCTTTTTAAATTTGTTTTTTGTTTTTTAAGTTTCAACTGATTGATGCAACTCGTTTACTGAACTCAAAATCGATTACATTGATTGCAATTTTTTATAGTGAAGTATTTTTAAAAATTGTTAATTTGACAGTGTACTATGATCTGATTAATTTATAGAAAGTATTTTTACAATTTTTGGTTTCAGCAATTGATCTTGCACTATAATCTGAGATGCATTAGTCATTAATTTGATAGCTCAGATTAAATTAAATATTAAATGTGATTGTATTGGATGACCTGCCATGGATAACTAAAGCTATTGTTGTTCTACCAGCATCGCGTTTTTTATAGTGAATTGCATTGTTATAATTTCGGCGGGATTATGTGATTTCTTAAGGAATGAAATTATATTCATCTTTGAATGGTAGTTAGTATTGATGTAATCATATTGCAAACCTTATGTTTTGTACTTTGTATGTCGATGTTTACTTAATGATGCTTCGTTATTGCTTGAGTAAGCATTTAATGGTTTTTAAGTAAGGCTAGTGGCATTAGTATATACTGATAGCCATTCTTCTGTATGGTACAAGTTTTTGTAAAGCCATTAGCATTGTGTCATAACATTATCATGTAGCCGACCCAACTTAGTTGGAATGGCTGGGCCTGGGTTGTCGTTGTTTTTGTTGTTGCATATAGTCTAACTCAAAGATGTTATGTTTCAGTGGAAGAAGAAGCGCATGAGGAGGTTGAAGAGGAAGCGCCGAAAGATGAGACAGAGATCTAAGTAGGAGCATATGCGAGCAGAGCTTTCCATCTTGCTTGATGCCTGCTTCATGATATGTTGGCCTGTTCTGGTTAATGATCTTGAGGTTTGGCTGGGAGGGGAAGCTTCTCTCTAGACATAGTTTAGCCTGGTTGTTCTAAGACAATGGATTTTCCGTGTTTTGTAGTATTGGTGCATGTTGTTTTGGTGTACTTGATGATATTTATATTTATGTCTAATATAAGCATTTTAAGACTTGCATGAAAATGTGGTCCTTTTATTTATGCTTTCAGTTTATCCTTATTTGTTAGGACAGCAGATTAATTTGTGTTCTATGATACGCTTTCACTGGGTTAGCTTAAATTGTGGTTTTTCTTTCATATTCTTCATCTTTTGTGATTAAATACATGAAAATCATGTGGATGAGGGGGAAAACTCGGTGTACCATTTTCATGCGAATTTGAAATACATATGGAAGTATGATGAGTTGTGTGGTAAGGCTTTGCACTTGTCCACTTTGCAACAGACTTATGCTTCTTAGTTCTTACTCTCTTTACTTTCAAACTAAAGAAAATGATAGATATAAGTAGTATTTTCCTTTCATCCGCTGCAATAATGCTTTCAAAATAGGTGTAGAAATTCCTTCTTGTCATCTTCCCCTTCTCCCACTCTCTAAGCGTTTCTATTCCTTTTGCTCTTAACTCTCAAACACAGTCCAATCCCCTAGTCATGTCCGGATGTGGTGCTTACTCCCGAACAGTGATTTTTTTTTTTTTTAATTTTTTTTTTTTATATTTCTTTTTGATGTGGCTCTTAAAGACATCAAGGATTTTGGGGGTAATAGAATCATATAAGTCTTAACTAGCAAGGATGCTGAAATTGCTAACCGGATTTCGTGACTAGGATTCGAATTCTGGTCTCTTCACTTACGTGACCGTTGTCATTTTCACCTATCTATAAAAATAAAATATCACAGCTTTTTGTGTTGTCATCAAGGCTTGCGAATTTCACCTATCTATAAAAATAAAATATCACAGCTTTTTGTGTTGTCATCAAGGCTTGCGAAAAACTCGGTAGGAGGTAAAGTTCAATTTAATCCTTCTCATCATGTTAATATATGTATCGTATCCAAGGCCAATTTGGCGGGTAGAATAATTTATTGAATTTTATTAGTTTTTCATTAGAAAGGCCTCTGGCTTAGCACACAATGAGATTTAGAATTGTCATCTATTTTCGACCAAAAAAGAAGAGTTGTCATCTATGAAATAAATTATACGCATGCAACAGATTAGCATGAGTGAATGACCTGGATTAAACATAAGAGATCCTCCATCATCTTCCTAGGTCAGCTAGGGAGTTCCTTCCCTACTCAATTGGAGGTTTGCATTTTTTTGGTAACACCATATGCTGTTAAATATACATATTTAAGTTCTATGGTTTGGACTTTGTCCTTTTTCTTAATCTGAGTTCTTTGATAAAAAAATTTCAAGATCTTTTCAAAACTGATAAAATAATTCCTAGATCTTTTTAAAACAAAGTCAAAACGCTATTCATCTGATTTGCACACTTAATATCTTTGGAGTTTCCGATTACAACACGTATTTTCTGTACACCCAACTTCTTTAAGCTCAAATAAAATGTTTGTTTTCGTGGAAGAATGGTTTGGAATTGGTTCACCAGGAACCTTCACTTTCACCTTTGGAATTTTATTTACAATTAATAGACATAATAGTGGTCTGTTTCCTACCATAATACATAATACAAGTGGAAAACTAACACATTTGCGTTGGTCTGATGATGTTGGTGTTTGATACCATGAAGTGTGTTTCCATCAGGTTTTAAATTCGATTATCTCCGATGCCAATTTCGATGGAATAATTTGATTTCTTGAAAAAAAATGTAAGTGGAAAACGTTTATACAAACAATGGAGGTTGACTATGTACAAATTACTATTTCCTACCACTTAAGGTACAAATGATTAAACGAAAGTTCCTACTACCTCAGACTCATTAATTGTTGTTTAATATAATGCGTACATCATAAGAAAGTATTAATTATACTAACTTTCGATACAAAATAATGTTCAAGACAAAAATACTTTTGTGATCAATCCACCCTACAATTGTAACGACTAACGACTCTCAATTATTCATATATTTTTCTTTTGAAAATGTCAATTATTCATATCTTGTAATATTACAATTGTGTTAAAAGAAAATGAGACATGCACACGTCCAATAAAAAGCTCAACAGGGCCCGCCAACTGTTTGATACTATTCCTAAACAAAACCCCACTACTTGTTCAATTCTTATTTCATCTTTAACCACCAATGGCCTTCCTAATCAGGCCATAATGAAACATCTATGCATCGTGGCAATGCCTTGAGAGTCAAGGAAGTTCATGATGATGCAATTTGGTGCGGGGCGTTGTCTGATGTTTTCATTGGTAATGCACTGATTCATGCTTATGGTAAATGTAAATGTAAATGTGTTGAGGGTCAGACATGTTTTCAATGAATTGGTTGTTAGAGATGTGGTTACTTGGACCTCGTTGTTCTTATGCTATGTCAATAGTGGATTTCCCCATAAGGGTTTGACTCTGATTTTTTTGTTTTGTTTTTGAAATGGGGTGGAATAGAGTGAAAATGGATCCGGTGACTGTGTCTAGCATCTTGCCTGCGTGCTCGGATTTGAAAGATTTGCAATCAGGTAAGACAATTCATGGATTTGCGGTGAGACATGGGATGGTAGAAAACGTGTTTGTTTGCAATGCCCTTGTGAACCTGTATGCAAAATGTCTACGTGTAACAAAAGCTCAAACATTATTTAATTTGATGCCTCATAAAGATGTGGCTCCCTGGAACTCGTTGTCCTCGTGCTATGTGAATTGTGGTTTTCCACATCAAGGTCTTAACATTTCTCAAAAAATTGGGTGGAATAGGGTAAAATCGAATCAAGTGACTATGCTTGGTATTTTGTGTGCATGCTCAGATTTGAAATCAGGTAAAGAAATTCATGGATTTATTGTGAGACATGGTATGGTAGAAGATTTGTTTGTTTGCACTGCCCTTGTGAACTTGTATGCAAAATGTCTATGTGTAACAAAAGCTCAAACACTATTCGACTTGATGCCTCATCGAGATGTTGTTTCTTGGAACTCCTTGTCCATGTGCTATGTGAATTGTGGATTTCCTCAGCAAGGTCTTAAGGTTTGTCATGAAATGGGACGGAATGGGGTGAAACTAAATCTAGTCACTGTGCTTGGTATTTTGCCTGTGTGCTCGGATTTGCAAGATTTGAAATCAGGTAAAAAAATTCATGGATTTGAGATGAGACATGGTATGGTAGAAAATTTGTTTGTTTGTAATGCCTTGGTGAACTTGTATGCAAAATGTCTGTGTTAGGGAAGGTCAAGCAGTATTTGAATTGATGCCTCATCGAGATGCTATTTCATGGAATGGAGTTTTAACAACATACTTCACAAACAAAGAATACAAGAAGGGTCTTTCCCTGTTTTCTCAGATGAGCAAAGATGGAGTCACAGCAGATGAAATTACATGGAATGTTGTTATTGGTGGATGCGTGGAGAACGGACGAATAGAAGAGGCGATGTTTAGGAAAATTCAAACGATGGGATTTAAACCTGATGAAATAACAATTAGTAGCATGTTATGAGCTTGCTCTCTTTCAGAAAGCTTGAGAACAGGCAAGGAGATACATTGTTATGTCTTCCGGCATTGGAACGTCTGGGACTTGACAAACACAAACGCTCTAGTAGACATGTATGCCAAATACGGTGATTTGAGTCTTTCAAGGAATGCCCTTGATATGATGCCTATAAAAGATGTTTTTTTATGGAACACAATGATCTTTGCAAATGCGATGCATGGGAATGGAAAATAAGCACTTTTTCTCTTTGAGAAAACGCTACTATCATGAGTCAAGCCTGATTTTGTTACTTTTACTTGTGTTCTATCTGCCTGTAGCCATTCAAGGAGTCCAGATATTTAATTCAATGAGTAGGAAACATCATGTTGAACCTGATGCTAAACACTATTCATGTGTGGTCAATATCTATAGCCGTGCTGGTCGCCTCGACGAGGCATATGAGTTTATACAGAGAATGCTTATCGGACCAACTGCTATTGATTGGAAAGCACTCCTTGGTGGTTGTAGGGTTTATAAGAGAGTGGAGTTGGCTGAAAATTTCAGCTAAGAAACTATTTGAGATTGATCCAACAGCTCTGAAAATAATGTTACGTTATTCAACATTCTTGTTACTGCCAAATTATGGAGCGAAGCTTAAAAAATCAGAATGCTGATGAAAGAGAGAGGAATTACAAAAAGTCCAGGGTGAAGCTGGCTTCTTGTAGAAAATAGAGTTCACACTTTTGTTGCTGGAGACTAGTAATATGGAGAGTGATAAATTCTATCACTTTATGGATGAGTTGGTTGAGAAAATAAAAATGGTTGGATATAAGCCTGACGATTATGTTCTTCGTCATATTAATCAAGAGGAAAAAGCTGAGAATCTTTATAACCATAGTGAGAAGCTTGCTGTTGCTCTCCTCTCTTGTTGCATTATTACATAAGTTGATCACTCAAAGAGGATCTTGAACCAGCTTTTGCAAATGAAAGATGATCCAATTGTATTGTGTTCATTGTTTTTCAGTTTGATCACTTTCTGCTGTAGTGTACGTCTGTATCTATTTTGTCTTTCCAGAGAATATTGATTTTTTGCCTTCAATTCATCCAAGGTCGGTTCATTGATTTCAACTTAATTTTGTTGTTGTTGTTGTAGTTGTATGAATTTATAATTTTAATTTGTTCCTAGTAACTTCGGCTTTTCTTTACAAAAGATTGTACTATTTTTAATATTCATAATTTAATATTTTTCCTACTGAACTTTGCGCTAAATTAACATTCTTAGTTAGAAAAATGTGTGATGATTTCTGTTTAGTATTCAGCAAGTTTGATGATGTATTAATGTTGCTCTAGTTTATGAGCTTATTTAGTTTAATGACGTTTAGTAGTTGTTTCCTAATGTTCAATTTGGTTGTAACTTATTTCTTTTGTAGGTCTGGAAAAGGTTTGAGCAAACTTATGTCGTATTCATGGTGATTCTCTCTCCTTTTGGTGCTTCTCTCAATCTATTCTCTTCTCTTAGCTTCTCATATTCCAAATCGAACCACAGCCGACGTTCTACACGTCGTTTTAGCTCTTGAGCTTCAACGCCTCTGGTACGTTTGTTTACCTTCGATTCTCTGTGTTCAATTCTAATGCTCATCTCTGTAACATTGTAGTCGTTGTTTGTGTGTTTTCCCTTGCATTTGAGATCTGCTCATATAATCATGCCTGGTTTAATGATATTGTTTATGTGATATGAAATTGTAGGCCATTTTGGTGCATGGGTTTCAGTTGCTTGACACATGGATTCATCATTCCGCTTGCAATAGCATTGGTTAAGGGAGAGTGTAGACTCGCAATTTCCTGTCAGTTGTCTGCCTCTCAACCAATTTCCAATCAAAAGTTGGGAAATCTCTCATTCGATCTCTTATTGTTAGCTTCCACTATATGGATCATCTAATATTAAAGTCGAGGAGTTTGCACACTTCGGTTCTTTTACCTCTTGGGGTAGTGGTGGAAGAAAATTGAGGAGTTCTTGTGATAATGGTAGCAATCTTCATATTGTTTTTTTTTTCCTTTTCCATATTGATATATTTGCTAGAGGAATGATTTTGTGAATCAATGGTTGTTTGTTTCAAATGGTACATGCATGATTTATGTAGTTTGTTGTCGTCTTAGGTTTGTGTCAATTTGATGATATTTTAGGCTTAAATATGCTTTGTTCTTTTTTTGTTATATATGACTTATTCCTGTTTGGAGTTGATATGTTTTTTTAAGTATTTATGATAGGTTACAACCAATTATTTTAGAAGCCAAAAACGATTAAATTTTAGTAAGGATCAATTAAAAAAAAAAAGTGATAAAAAAGACATAATCTGAGATGTTGATTTTGGCTTTGGGAATTGGTATTGTTCTTAAACAGATGCCTTGGTCAGAAATATAGTGCAAAATGCAAATTAATTTAAAGTTGATTTGTTTAGGTTAAATTAGATGTGAATGTGATTGGATTGGATGTCCTGCCATATATAATTATGCATTTTTATATGAAACTCATCTACTGTTTCATCACAATATCATGCTTGGCAGAAGATGTTATGTACTTTTTCAATATCATTCATAGTGTTTTCTTCTCTTCATGTTAGTCTAACTCAATGATGTTATGTTTCAGTGGAAGAAGAAGCGCGTGAGTTGGTTGAAGAGAGAGCGCCGAAAGATGAGACAGAGATCTAAGGAGGTGCATGGGTAGCAGATGAGCTTTCCATCTTGCCTGACTGATACCTGCTTCGTCACATGTTAGCCAGTTCTGGTCTACTGGTCTTGGGAGGGGAAGCTTCTCTCTAGACATAGTTTAGCTGTGTTGTTCTAAGACAATTGATTTTGAGTGTTTTTTAGTATCAGTGTATGTACTGGTTTGAAATACTTACTGATATTTATATTTATGTCTTATGTAAGTATGAATTATGATGAATATTATGTGTTCAAGCTTTGCACCTTGTCCACTTTGGTATTCCAACCAAATCTCTTAGATGTGGACTTTAGGCTTCCTCATCTTTATAATGATATCAAACTAAAGAAAATAATAGTCATAAATATTTTCCTTTCATTCTCTGCAAAAATACTTTCAAAATAGGTGCAATGTTTCCCTCTCTTTATCTTTAGATTATGATGTAACCTAGTTTATCTTTTTTATTTTGGTGGATAGAATAGCATATTGAACTTTATTAGCTTTTCATATAAAAGCCACTGGCTTAGTTTTGCTTAATGCACATTGAGTTATATAATTGTCATCTATCTATGAAATAAATTATAAGCATGCAACATATATGAATAAACGAGCTGGATTAACATGAAGAGACCCTCATCATCTTCCTAGGTCAGCTACTCAAGTGGAGGTTTTCCTCCATCCATCCACCAACATCGACATCATTTCCTTATTCCACAAACCCTTCGTTTAATGGAGGTACTCCAACCACCACTGGACATAAGAGTATACCTTGTTGCAGCCTTCTCCCTGTTGCAGCCAATGTTGGGCAGCTAATGTGGGGTCATCAACTGCCACATTCTCGGTGTTTGTCGAAGTACTGGATTTGCGAGTCATTCTCTTCCCTCTGTCATGCCTCACCAGTTGCAGCCAAGCATCAATGGTACCTAAATTCCTTTCTCGCTTGCTGGTCTCATTTTTCAGTAAGGGAGGACCGATGACCTTCTGGTATTTTTGGTCTAGATTGATGAATGTTACTGTGAGCCCTAGAAAAAAGTTTTATGAGAAAGGAACCAAATCCTCAACAAATGGACTCGGTTGTTTGAATGATAAGATGCATAGATCACAATTTTGAGCATCACTTTGTCTAAGGAAAAAGAAAGTGATTTTATTCTTGACCTTTCATTCCCTTGTTGGCAAATATAGGATTAAAAACTAATTCAACCCTTTGACAGGAAGGGAAATCACAACAATCAGTGACTTGTCTAGATCCTGCTCATGTGCCCGATTTCTGCTGCATAACAACCACTTTAGTTTAAGGCGCATAACAATCACTTTATACAATCAGCTTTCTCCTTCAAGAAAGTCCAAAAGGAGGACTTACAACATGAAGCAGTACTGCTGTTTACAATTGAGCAGCATTTTAAGTTACATTGAGGTCTAACTTCTCAAGTCAGCAATATGTATGCATTAAGGGCTTAGGATATTTCCAAAGCACTTATAAGAAAAGGGAAGTAAAGGTCAATAACCTGCCAGATTTGAGCATTTGTAGTTGCACTAAATGATATATTTGAACAGGATAGTGTAACAATATATGCTAATATCAGATAAGAAATTTGTGTTCTAAGAAGCAAATAAACCAATGACAAATGTATATTACAAAACTATTGAGAACACTAAGAAGCCTCAATTCACAAAACAGAGTTAAATTTAAACCATGAGAGATAGCGTGCAGTCAGCAGCGAATTCTCTGGTTTGAAACTTCCATTATTCATCTCTAAATTATAAATTCAAACAAAATTTCAAGCATTCAAGTACTAAAGCTGAGAAAACTACTTTCATATCTGAAAGAGGTAAAATCCCTACTTACATTCTTTTCTTATATATATATCTCTCTACCCTGTTAACTGCTTGAGGTCGTACTGCATAGAAAGTCTTTCAACAGTACTTTGGCTCAGAACCCCTTTCAAATATAACTCATTCAACACGGTAGCTGCCAACTCCATTTCTTCTTCAAAAGCAAGTGCTTCAACAACAATGGTATAGGTCATCTCATTAGGCATGCATCCTTTGTTGACCATCATCTGAAATATCTCCATCGACATGTCTATTCTTTGAGATTTGCACAATCCAAGTATAAGTGCATTGTAGTTATCAACATGAGGCACATAGTCATGTTCTTCCAAAATCCCAAATATCTGGAGAGCCTCTTCGAGCATTCCCTCCCTACACATTCCTCTTATCAAAGACGAGTAAGTATAGGAATCAGGTGTGAATCCATGCATTGTCATCTCATATAATATCTGAAAGGCTGGATATGTATTCCCTTTCCTACACAAAAGTGTAATCACATGTTTGTAGAAATCAGAAATAGGGTAGTATTGTTTTTTACCCAATCTTTCAAGTATTAAGAAAGCCTCCTTCACCATACCTCGCTCACAAAGCAAGGCAATAGCATTGTATGTTCCTACATTAAGATGAAAGCGCCGACTAATCATTTGGTCTAGACACTGAACTACAATATCCACCTTCCCTTCCTTGCAGAGACGAGCAATAATCGGATTATAGCTATTAGCACTCACCTTGAATCCACTCTTCGTCATTTCATCTAAAACTTTGAAAGCTTGTTCGATTCTTCCATCGAGTGAAAGAGAAGTGATCAATACGTTGTAAGTAACGACAGAAGGAGACTGACCATCTCTATCCATCCCCGCCAAAAGCTCGTACGCTTCCTCCCATCGCCCTTCATAGCACAAACTCCTTAGCAAAATGTTATGACTCACAACACAAGGTTTAAACCCTTTCTCCGGCAATTCTTTAAAAAACTTAATAGCATCTTCAGTTCTACCTTCCTTACACAACCCTGTCAATAACACATTGTAGCTAACCAAATTAGGCTTGCCGCCCTTGGCAATTATATCATCTAGCAGCTTCATTGCTTCATCTACTCCCCTTTCCTTATAAGTAGCTTCAATCAAGATAGAATATGTAACTACATTTGGAACAAGACCCTTCTTTATCAACCTATCTAAAATCTGCATACTCTGATTCAATTTCCCATGCATACAAAGCCCTTTAACCAAAGTATTATAAGTAACAGTATTCGTAGGAAAACCATTCACTTCCATTTTTTCAACCAATTGCATTGCATACCCAACATTACCTCTCCTACACAAATAATTAACCAAAAATGTATATGAAGCAGCATCCGGTATAATACCTGAATTCACCATAATCTCCATAACCCTAACAGCTTTTCTAGCTTTACCAAGCCTACAAAGATCATACATAAGCTGAGTTGCTTGAGTTACCTCAGGCTTATTACCCTTACCAAACATTTGCTCCAAATGAAGAAATGCATCACTGAGTCTCATTTCCTTACTTTTACGGTCATTCTTCCCATCTTTCCAATTGGGCAGGTTAAAAACTGAATCTTGTGAGGGAATTGTGATGTGGGTCGAAGCTAAAACCCTAGAAAAACACTTTTTCTTCAAAATGAAAGTGAAAGTGTTATTGTGAAAATTAGGAACATGGTTATAGAAGAAACTGTAACCGTTTCTTTTTGATATTATAGGTAAATTTGAAACTGGAGAAACTGTATTCAGTAGTGTGGCCATGGTTTATGCAATGTAATGGTGCAAAAGTTACAATACATAAATCAACATTATCGGTTTTGTTCTACTTGGCAATGTTACAAACACCTTAAGTGCTTTTACGATGATGATGATGACAATAAAGATTGATACAAAAATGAATTGAGTGAGAATTGAGAGAAACTACCGGTGAAGAATTTCGAAACTTGAGAGATTGATTCTGCGGTGCGAGATGAATTCAGCAGCGTCTGCCACGTTTCTATGGTTATCCTTTAACATAAGGATACACAAAGCCCACCGGGTAAGATCAAATGAGCTTTTGTTTTTATCACTTTAGTTTAGAGTATTGCTTTTCTCACCTTATCTACTCTGATCGTTGTCTAATATTTACAAAAATGTTTATGGAATTTCGAATTATAAAATCTAAACACAGTTTGAATGTGTTCGGATTATATAATCCAAAATATGCTTATATATAATCAACAATTAGAATCTTTTTAATTTCAATAGTTTTGAATTTTGCTTTTAATAACAATTAATAAACAAAGTAAAAGAAATGATAAAACATGTAAAAAAATATCACAAATTTTTTTTAAAAATCAAATAAAACTAATTTTTTTTTTTTTGGATTTTTCTGAGAATATGAAAAAAAATTAAAAATGAGTCTAAACGATGAAATTTTGGATTTTGAGGGGTAAATTCTCATAAAAAGTCTCTTCTAAGAGAGTCTTGATCTTTGATTTTTTCTAATTTTCTGCAGAAGTTTCGGAGCAATCATATCAAGTAGCCCAAAAACCAGATTTTTGAATGAGAACATCTAACAATGACATAAAATAGAAGGATGTGAGTTAGGAAGATTAATATGATCGTTAAACTGATTATCCATGTTACAAACAAACTCATAATTTGTGTTGATATAATCCGAATTCTATAATCCGAAAAAGCAAGGAATATGCCCAATTTTTTTTCTTCAGGTTTTTGGTTTTCAGATTATAAAATCTGAATTGGTGAAAAACTCGTTTTTTCACCCATAACAAATGAAAAACTCAATTCGGATTACAAAATCCGAAAATCATGTGGGCATTTTCGTAAAAAAAATAAGGCACATGAGAAATGGGTAGGTGAGAAAAGTATCAGTCCTACTTTTACTGGAGGGTAGTTTTTGTTTAGGGTTATCATTTAGGAGAAAATTGCTCTTCTTCCAAACAATTTTGCTCATTCCCACTCCGGATTTTCAAAATTAACCCCAATGTAAGTTAACTCTCACTCGACACATTTAGCGTGACTTAAGTCACTTTGAACCAGCATAAGTTAAGTCACATTCAGTACCAGCGTGAGTTAACTCATGCTGAGTTCTGCTATGCTAACAAAACAACATTTAATGCTTCTAACCATACAATTAATGACTCGTAGTCTATACACACTTATAGTTGATCCAAATTACACCAATTTAACAACATAATTCACTCATAATACTCATCATAACAAAATCACTCATAATTGATCCAAATTATATAAATTTGTTATTAAATACACAAGCCACAAAAGATTGAATTTCATCAAAAGTGCAACTTTACAGATTTTTTCGAACATATTACACGTCAATACATATTACACTTCAATGGAGCGGACACAAAGATGTAAGATATTATTTTCAACCATCAACCTAAACATGTAATCTACATCGTCATCATCATGGATAACTTTTGGAAAATAAACGGTCTTCCAACTGTTTTCATCTTTATCTGCCGTCAGATTTACGCACGGCACCTGTACAAATACATGAGATGTTCTTTGATTTTCACCAAGATGGACCAAGTATCTGTTAAGTTATGCCTTCAAATCATCTAACTTGCCGGCGGAGGTTAAAAAAACCTTAATCGTCCTCTTAAAGGCAGAGTATCGGACTTGAGTTTCAACTTCAACTTGTACATCTTCAGACATGTTTCACTTCACAAAAGTTTATGGAATAACAAGTATAAGAATAAAACCAAATGAAAGATAAAATTAATAGTTAAATAATTAGAGACATATATTTTTATAAAATGCTAGCAATAATAATAACGAATAAAATTGTCGATGTTTTGTCCATCACAAAAAAGTCATATATTTATATAATCTATATAATGTTAATTACATATTGGCCACAAAAGTCGGTGTTACATAACCGACCACAAAAAATATGTCGGTGTAATATAGACAAAAAAAGATGAAAGCCGACAAAAAAAATGTCATAGCCTACCTAACTATGTAGTAATAGGGAATCATATTCATTTTTTTCAATTACTTCAAATTCTCCTTTTGGTTTTTTGAGAGTGAGAGTGTCACAATAAATTGGATTGAGATGATTTGCTGGTTTTTTCGGGGGTTTCGGCTCCGTAGACATGAGGTCTTTGAACAAAGCTTGTCCATCCATAAATGCAAACTATCTTTTCTCAGCCTCACCAATCTTGCGATTCTTCCACTCCGTACAAGACAGTGATAGTGAACAACCTTCTTTCATATAAACATGAACAAAATGGTTTGAAATTAAGCCTAGCCACATGATGTGAGCATGTGGGTTAAGTGGTGGAGCACATCAAATTGAAGAAAAAAAATTCTCATATATACCTCTTTGAGACTTATCAAATGAACAACAACTCTATTTGATTAATTTGAATTTGAATTAATCAAAAAGAGAAAAAAATGATGTGATAGACATAATAGTTTGATGATGTGATAGAATGAGAGAAACAAAGAGAAAAGGTGTCTATTTATCTTTGTTCTTATATCCCCTTCGCCCCATATATAAGCTCAATTGATTAATTTCGCACATATTAAGAAAAATTGATAGTGTAGTTAATATGTATAGTTTGTGTGTAAATTTAACTAAATTATTCATTGTTTGTATTTTCATTTAATTTGAATTTTCATATTCCAAGATAAATTGGTTGTATTAATCAGCGGTATGTTTAAAAATAATAATAATAAATGCATCTCATAGTTTATATATGGGAAATGCTAACAAGTGTCCTTACCCTAATGGTACTTGTTAAGAAGACTGAAGAAGAAATTATTTATTTTGGAAATGGTGCATTCAATGCATTGAAACTTTAAAATGTAACATTTTCTACTTAAAATTTATCAATTTTTCTATTTTGTATCCTCAACAAATGCGCTAAGAGCACTTTGATGTAATATTTTTCCATCAAACAAAAGTAAGTATTGTATATCGTCTCTACAGGGACTAGCGTGATATTCAAGTCATTCAACAATCAATATTTTTTTAAGTGTATGGATTTAAAATGTTTGTTTGTGTAAACCTCTATAAACTATTTGACATAAAATAAATAGAGAAGAGAATGGGCTATTTCGCTTGGGGTCAGTGACACTCAACCAAGCGTAACAACTGCAAACTCACGATCAAATAAAGGATTCTAGCTTTTTAAACGATATTGTCACAATCACTCAACAACATCATTCGTGTCCAACATGATGTCGTGATTTCTAATGGATCATTTAAATGTCAATTTCCCAAACTATTAAACAATCACATAGTCGATTGGACCGTTTAATCGATGATTTTTCAACCTATTAAACGATCCAAAAGCATTAAGTTCTTGATTAGAAACTGATTATCAAAGATTAAATCCTATGTCTAGAATGAAAACTAAGATAGATTATTATTCTAACCCTAGATCCAAAAGTATTTGTAATAACATTTCAAATCTTAAATAAAGCTTTAAATGCAAAAATAATAACAATATTAAATAAATAAGCTAGAACCATATATTAAAAGATCAAGAGTTTACATAATAGCTTGTTTGAATACCTCAAAACCCACAATGGTAGATGTAGCTACATATGTCTATGCAAGCTTGGCAAAGGATGAAAGAAAGATGAAGATTTCATGCTAAGATTCATGATGTCTCAACAAATCTTGGTAAGAATCTACTCCTAACACCTTGCATGTGTTTCTCTCTAGAAATGTCATCTCTCTCTAAGAAACCAAATCTCTCCAAAAGTGTGATACTGCTTCCATGTGCTGCGCATCTCTCCTTATAATTGTTAAACCTTCTCTTTTTATCTCAACCAAAAGAACTTGGGTCAAAGACCCATTTTATTTTCTACTTCCTGGCACATGCTATATGTGTGACCATAAGCCATGATAATGTCATTTTATGTTCACTATTTGATCACACCTCAAATTAGGCCACACCTTCCTTATCTCACATAGCCATTGAACATAGTAATAATAGGCACTAATACCCTATTTGACTCAATAAATAAGGACATGACATTTTATTTAAAAGGACTCTAAATTAAGTACTAAACTAATAAAAATAGAGGTAAAACTTAATTAAAAAGACTCTAAAAATGTGATATGACAGACTATCATCACACTTGTTATCAATACCCTTTGTATATGACTTATATTTAGGGACAAGATCTTTTTTATTTCAAAGGTGCTTATAATTAAGGACAGATGAAGTATTTATTTTACATCATTACGACATTATCTTAACTAGGCCCGACCTTGGAGGAGTGCAATCAGCTCAACCAAGCCGGGCCTCCAAAAGCTATGAACCTAAAAAAAAAAAAATAAGTCTAATACCCAACACCCACTCAAATAAAAAAAAAACACATGTTACCTCTTTTTCTTTCTTTAGCACACGTTTGAGTTTTTTTTAAACTCTAGTTCTCCTCTATGAACACAAATTTGATGCTATCAAACCGCCTCCAATTTGTATAATCACTTAATAGTCAATTTGAAAAGCTATCACTTAATAGTCAATTTGAAAAGCTATTTCATTGAAAGAATCACAACAATAATTTCTTTTTCACATAAACCATTTGTTTTCCTCTTTCACACAATGGAGGAGTGACAAATCGAAATGACATCGTTAGGTAAATTTCACCTCTCTCACTTAATTTTTTATTTATTTTGTTTCATGCTTAGAAGTTCTTCTGATTCTGATTTTTAATGAAGCTTAGCTAAAAAAAATTGTGTTTTTATTTTACTAAAAGGTCTATTTTACTATAAGAGCAGAGCCTCCTATGTCATATGCATGCCCGACCTTGAGGTGCGCAAGCAGCTCAACCAAGCCGGGCCTCCAAAACCTATGGGCCTCAAAAAAATAAATTAAGTCTAATACCACACCCCACTTAAATAAAAAATTTTTTTACTTCTTTTTCTTTCTTCGATACACGTTTGAGTTTTTTTTAGACTCCAATTCTCCTTTGGACATAAATATGATGCTATCAAACCACCCCCAATTTATATAATCACTCAATCAGGCAATTTGGAAAGCTATTTCAATAAAAAGAATCACAACAATCATTTCTTTTTCGCATAAACCATTTGTTTCTCCTTTCCCACAACGGATGAATGATAAATTCAAACGACACCGTTAGGTAAATTTCACCTCTCTTTCACTTAATTTTTTTTATTTCATTTCATGTTTAGAAGTTCTTCTAATTCTAATTTTTTAATGAAGTTTATCTATACAAAAAAATTACTTATGTTTTTTTTTATCTTAGGGGCCTATTTTAAAAAAAGAGCCGAGCCTCCTATTTCATAGGAACGACCCCAGTCATATGAACGACTCTGATCTCAACAGATCTCAACATTTATTATTGTTATTATTCTGTTTTGATTCGGTGACAAAACTGGATTCAGATAAATGCAGCTCTCGAATGATGGAAAGACAGATTCCAAATAGAACAGCAACCGGGATTTATGGTTGCTATTGCATCAATAGCTGCTAATTTATTGGCTTATGTCGTTAAGAATAGAACATTGCATTTAATGTTCACCCTTCCGACACATGGCTTGTACTTTAAATACTACTACGACTGTCATAGTATATACATTAATATTTTTTTTAAGAAAATTAAAATACATTAATATTAAAAAGCATCAAAAAAAAATTTCCATTATAATGTATAAGATTTCGTAGACTTGATCTACTTCCAACCTTACAATATATGCCATATGAAATTTTTTTATATCTAGCTATGGTAGAATGAGGTTCTTTCTATCTCACATATTGTTTCAAGGGCAAAATGTGATGGAATAGTTTGCACCACCAGTGCAAGTAAAAGTGCTAGATTTATCATCATAGGCATAACTATAAGCTTGAGGACATTGATTCTTAAAAATCATTGAATAAGTATTTGGTGGACACTTATCAGGTGAAGCATAGGATCCAGTACAACAATACTCAGGTTGGTTCAAAGCCAAACAAGCACTCTTGCAACCAATCACACCTCCATCTGACCCATCCACTGCAAAATTTGGAGGACAAACTTTGTTTACATCATTAGGGCAACTAGTTGCTTTGCAGTCCCCGGAACCACCTTGCGGCGTTAACGAAACCGGTAGATTGAAACCATCAACAAGACTAACATCATAGAAATCTTGTCCATTATTTGATGCAAGAGTGAGTTCTACCAATGAAACTGGAGGAGTTCCACCAGCACCATTGCATGGTATTTGACCAGATCCACAATCACCAGTAGCACAAACAAATTTGCCTGTTGCATCTGCTGAACATTGAGATCTTGCCCAGAATCTACCTGACCATGGAGAAGGGATGTTGAGAGTGTTGGAAGCTTTGGATGATAGCTCAAAACCAGTTGATGTTGATTGTGAGCCTCCACCTCCAGTTAGTGTAGCTGGCCATATTGTATATGGACAATTGTTTGTGATTGTGAATGTTGCTGAGTGAGACCCTACATACATAAAAAAAGAATTTGTTATTCAAATTACTTTAAGAGATAAAGAACACATAACTAACGAAGAAGATGTGCAATAAATTAGAGCTTAATTACCTGAGAGGAAAAGTGTTGATAAGAAAAGAATAAAAAGTATACCAACTTCCATTTGTAAATTATTTTGATTTTATTTTCTGCTTGGTTGATTTTGTTTAGGGTGTGATTGAATTTCAACTCAATAATAAGGATGTATATATAGGACTCTTTGAACGTGATACAGTACATAATTAAGGTGGATTCTAAGGTGAGGGAGCAATTAAATCCCTCACCGGTGGACCATCTATAATATACCATTAGATCTTTAAAAATGATCTAATGGTTTAGATTTTATTAGAAAATAAAGAGTAGCACATATGACTTGTTCCATCCAATCCCTACTCTCTTCTTTTTTTTTTCAGAAAAAACCTTCATCATTCTCTTTCTTCCTTAATCTCTTCTTTCTATTTCTTCCTTAATGACTTCCTCCATCAAACTTTTTTTTAAGAAGACAAAACTTCAAGCATTGTAACAATGGAAAGAGAAAACTCAAACCTAGTAACAATGGTTCAAGTTTGACAATTGATTTAAAAAAGCACAATTCATATGAATTTCTCATGGCTTAACATTGGCAATCGATAAAAAAAACGATTGGAAATCTTAAAATTTATTCAAAGTATTTGGCCTAAATTTGCAACCAGATCTAATGTATAATATATATTAATGGCGATAATTATAGAAAGGAGATGAGAGACATGGTACGAAAGGAATATATAG
>Ga0315914_1002663_pt1 | contig 27327 bp, 15 predicted proteins | sample MpolenodulesMG_FD_203920 | JGI IMG/M metagenome (GOLD analysis project Ga0315914, IMG submission 203920) | Medicago polymorpha root nodule microbial communities from Los Angeles, California, United States - elongated nodules | ecosystem: Host-associated > Plants > Roots > Nodule | place: USA...
AATTGTATTATTTTAATTTAATTATAATTGATAATTATAATCGATAATTTTATGTAATTATAAAAACAAAAATTAAATAAGAATAAAAGAAATAAAAAGTGGTGGGGTAGAGTGTTGAATGAAAAACTATTGGAGAAGTAAAAGTTGAATGAGTGTTGAATAAAGAGAGAGAAAATGATGTGGAGTGTTGGGAATTGAAAAAGTGGGTGTTGAATGGTGTTGAAGGGTTGAAACCATTGGGAATGGTCTTAGGATGATTAAGTGGGCCACTCCCTGCTAAAAACTTTTCTAATTATTATAATCAACTTTATTCCATGGTTCTTGATTATGTTTCTACAGTGTGGAACTTTTAAGTGTAATAATAATAGGTGTTTTGATTTGATATGATAACACATTGTTTTTTGAATAAAAAAACAAATTATACATTGTTAAATTCAAGTGTAAATTAATTATAAACCGACAAATTATATGAATAAAATCCATCTTTATTTACCGTCACGTCAGCCAACACTTTTACAACAAGAATAATCAAATCAAATCAACAATTTTACTCTGTACTCTGTAGTACATTTTCAGTAGCGCTTTTTCATTTCTATTGTTCTGTGTGTTACGCATTTTCAGTGTTCTATGAGCTGAAACCCTATTCTTCAGATTCTTGGTTAGAAAGAAAACAAAACACAATGAATAATGCTTCAACTTCAACGAAGAAGAAGAAGGCTAATAGCTACAACGATCACAACTTCATCAACACTATATTTTCTTGGTCTCTTCAAGACATTTTCAACCACAATCTTTACAACAACAAGGTTTCTTCTCTTACCAAGATCACATTATCTTTCTATTTTATTTTGCCATGGAATTTTAATGATTATTTTTTTATTGTAGGTGGATCATATCGATTTATCGTTCAATTCTGTTGAGCAATATTTGAAGTCATTTGTGTATCCATTGTTGGATGAAACTCGTGCACAACTACGTTCTTGTATGGAGATTTTGTCAACTTCACCTTTTGCTAAACTCATTTCACTTCAACACTCACTATCACATTCTTGTGGCAGAAATCACTATCTTGTTAAAACTCATACTTGGAAAAACAGCTTCTCTAGTTATGGTAAAGAGCTATATAAAACATTGCCGGGAGATGTTTTTATTTTGGCCGATTTTAAACCCAAAGGACATGCTTGGACATTATTATGATAAACACAAAGGTTTCAATGTGAAGGTGAAAACAATAGATGGTTTCCAGGGTGGACATTATTATCTTTTCAACCGTCTGAACTGACTGCAGTACTTCACTTGACCAGAGGACTAATGTTGCTCTTACCAGGGCTAGGTAAAACTTACTAAGTGCCGTTACAATTGCAGTTTTTTTTGTCAAAAAAAGAATGTTTGCATGAATGCTATCGATTTCATATTCAACAGGCATTGTCTATGGATATTGGGAAATGAAAGAACCCTAGTAAGTCAAGATAATGTATGGAAAGCATTGGTACTTGATGCTAAAAAACATCAATGCTTCTTTAATGCGGATGAAGACAAGGACTTAGCGAAAGGTATCTGGGATGCCAAGAAAGAGCTGGATCAACTTGACGATTTGCTTAATGCAGATAGTGTCATTTTTAGAAACTCTAGGTGGAAGGTATTTGGATTTCCGATCTTGTAATAATATTACTTATTGTGATCATGTGCTTGACCTTCAGTTTATATTCCTCCAACGATTGTGCAGGTTCTTTTTAGTGATAACTTCCTTAAGTCATTTAAAAATCTTCCATCAAAGCGGACAAAAAAATGGGTCATTAGCCTCTTACTTAAACTTTCCAGTGGATGGAGACCAAAAAGAGTAAAAGTGGACTTGCTTTGTGGAAATTCATCCCAGATGTTAAAGCAATATAAAGTTGAAGGTCTCTTTGTTGTTTGTTCGAAGGACATAGTAAAAGAAGTGAATTTCACTCAAGTTTTAAGGATATGGGATATACTGCTTCAGGAGGATATTCCTAAAGTAGTGAAGCGTCTTGATTGTATTTTTGGAAGCTATACTGATGATTTTATAAGTCGCTGCAGTGAGCAATGTTTTGAAGGGTAAGTACATTGAATTATATTTTATTACACCTAAGTTACTTTGTTTTGCTTCTTTTCTAGGAAGATGGAGGTTCCAATGACTTGGGAAAAATCAACAGAAATCATCAAAATGAAGCAGAATCAAGTTGCTGCGATCAAAGAATTTATGTTGAGAACTCAAAGGTTGAGGAGAGTTTTTTATTGATGAAATTCTATTCTTTATCATCGGTTGTGGTTAGCCACTTGCTTTCTGATCGTAATAGTAATGAACTGGAAGAGAAGGGTCTTTCGAAACTGAAAAAATAAACGACCCTTTATCTCTGTCTTCTCTCTCGTTTGTCTGGACTGTCCTGGCACTTGTGTCCGTGGTGAAGGAGGGGAGCTTACGGTGGTGTTTTGCTGGAATGTTAGAACAGTACAGGCTATTGCAGGAGAAGAAACAGTGTTTGTAGGTGTTGTGTTGGGGTTTCCGGTGGCCTCTGTCCACTTGGAAGAGTTGTGGTTTTTAATATGGGTGGTGGTGCTTTGGGGTGAGCTTTTGGGTGGCAGTTTAGGTTGTGTGGTGGTGGTGATGTGGTGTGAGGAAGTCAAGTGGTGTTTTGCTGATTTGGTAATCGTGGAAATATTTCACTCATGGGCCTATGCTCACATCGTGTTGGGGTTGACGACACATCAGCTCTCCATGTACCACGTCGTAAATATTCTGATGTGGCACCTCTAAGAGGACTCTCCCATTCTCTTATGTGAACACATTTTTGCATCCAATATTATTCACTACTATTCATGTGCCATTTGAGTTACAAATAATATACCCGTTACAAATTAAAGTATCATTTACTCGAAATTCATTGCTTCTTCATCATTATTGGTATTTCACCCTCATTTCTTTAGCAATGCAAATTTATTCTTTCCATGCAACATTTTTAGCCACCGATGTCAATTCAAATTAGTTGAGATTCCATGGGTAAGTTGAAATAAGTTCCTTTGCAGTACAAATTGCTCTGCTACGTATTTTGTTATACGTATCACTAATGATCTTTATCAATATGTGCATTTTTTAAGATCGATCAATATGTGTGCATGTTGACTCATCTTTGTCAATATGTGCAGCTCTATTGCAAACTGCATAGAAGGGGAAAGAGAAATTTGTGTAGACCATAGTAATGGATACGATTATATCTTTGATGTCACAAATTCTTTGTTCATATCATAACTTTTCCTAAAACATGATTATATCTTTGAAGAGTATTAGTAATCCATACTTTTCAATATCACAAACAAAATTTGCATGTGCAGTAAGTTGAGAATAAATTCTCAATATCTTTCAAATTAAAGATAAAATTCAAGACATCCGCGCAACGCACGGGTCTAATTCTAGTTTTAATTAATTCTCATGTTTAGGCTATTTTTGCATTATTAAATTTTACTCTTCAAAATTAATCTATTTCTGCAACAGGGAAGCTTTACTTGGAAAAATGTGAAGAGCCTGATTTGAAAAGGGCAGGGGATTGCTTTTATTTAGCTGGTTGTCACGAAATGGCTGCTCAGGTATATGCTAGAGGAACTTTCTTCTCAGATTGTTTGAATGTTTGTGCAAAAGGTGGTTTGTTTGACATTGGCTTACATTTCATTCAGCACTGGAAACCATATGAAAGTGCTGACCCTGGTTGGGCTAATAGTCATGATCTGTACGCAATTGAACAGAAATGTTTGGAAAATTGTTCCCAGAAATATTTTGACAACAAAGATATCAAATCTGTGATGAAATTTGTTAGAGCTTTTCATTCAATGGATTTGAAGCGTGAGTTCTTACAATCATTAAGCTTACTTGATGAGCTTCTTGAATTAGAAGAGGAATCGGGCAACTTTATGGAGGATGTAAACATTGCTAAGATGAGGGGTGATATTATTCGCGAGGCTGATTTGCTAGGAGAAGCTGGTGAATTCTTGGAAGCATATGAACTAATGTTTTTCTATGTACTTGCAAAATCTCTTTGGTCTGAAGGAAGCAAAGCATGGCCCTTCAAGCAGTTTAGACAGAAGGCAGAGCTTTTGGGAAGAGCGTTGGCATTTGCAAAGGAAGTGTCAAGCAGCTTTTATGAGCTTGCATCTACAGAAGTGGAAATACTGTCAAATAAGCTTGATAACATATTTGAAATAACGAATCAATTGAAATCTGCTCGCATCCATGGAAGTATCAGAGGGGAAATATTATGTTTGTGGAAACTACTGGATTCTCATTTTCGTATGAACTCCTCTAAGTATGTCTGGAAAGACAATATGTCTGATGTTTCTGTCGAAGGTATGATTATGAAGAATCAACTTTCTGTGCAGACATTATTTTATTGTTGGACATGTTGGAAGGATAACATTGTTCATATGCTGGAACTCCTTTCAAATTTTAAAACTCAAGAGTGTCATCAGCATAGCAGTTATTTAAAGTTTGCATTGAATTATTTGGGTGTTCAGAAGCAGATTTATAATCTTAATGACATTTACCTTTTGCTCATCCCTGATGCTAATTGGGTGATAAAATTGGGAGATAGATTTCTAAAGAAGAATGGTAGGCTAGTGTCTGTTGATGTTCAACCTTTAGTTTCTTTTGCTCAAAATTACTGGAGTTCAGAGTTACTTTCTGTTGGCATGGATGTCTTGCACAACCTCGATGCACTCTACAAGTTTTCAGTTGGTAAAGAAATTTCCAAATTCTGTCAGGTACAGTCTTTATTGCATATCTATGAGGTCTCAAAATTTCTTCTCAAGTCTAATAGTTTTAGCCATGACCATGGTAACTTGAAAACATTAGAGACATTTTACAGAAAGCCAATTGAGTGTTTATTCCGCCATGTAGTTCCCCTTGACTGGAAAAAATCACTGGAAAAAGAAATGGTTTACCTAAGGGTAACTGAAGCTTTTCAGAATATTATGGAAGAGGTCATCTATGAAAGCACTAAACGGAAAGATAGATTGACCTATGATCAAATTGGAAGGGTGGTGGTTATGATTCTTGGTACAGCTAATGTAAAAGATGATCTGCTCGTGCAAGTTATGGCAAGGTTTAAAGATAATGAACCCTGGAAAAATTTCATTGAAAGTATACAATTGTATTTAAGATAATGTACCGCGCGATAAACCGGTTGAAGAGATGTTTCGTACCTATGGGCTTTACGCAGCTTTGGAACATACTTGTAATGTGAAAAGGATAAAGGAAGTTGACTATATATCTCCTAGTTGCTTTATTTATCTCGTTGAACGGCTACTGCTGTTGACATAATGCTGGAAGGGGTTGATTTATGCTACTAAATCATCTTTCACCGAGTGGTTTCTTTGCCAGGATGAAAAATCCCTTCTAAATTTGAGCCTTTTGCCCGATGAATTAGACATTGCCCATTATCTCATTGCGGATATCGTCCATAAGTTTGTTTATGATCAAAATGGTACCAAAACCTGGATTAAAAAATCAAACTTAGATGTGAAGAATTATTTTCCATCACTTCTGTTGAGGTTGGTTGTTTCAATGTGTTTACTTCATCTCTGCTCTGGGGGTGGGGATTATTTACAGTTACTTCGTAATCTGTTGGGGAAGAGCTGCATAACCACTCTTTTTCAATGTTCTTCACAAAGGAAAGAAACACTTGGGTTTGGAAGTCTTTGCCGAGGCATTTAAAGTTATAGGCAATCCCTTGGTAATTGCCAAGCTTAAGAACAGTTCATCCGAAATTGTGTGTTCAGGTGCTGTGTTTGTGGATCTAATGATATGCCAAAAAAGAGAGCTCATATTACAAACTTTATTTCCCAGTGAAGTTGACAGTGTGACTGAGGAAACTACAACAGAAGCCTCTGATTCAACATCTAAGGAGTTTCCTTCAATCCTTCCAAATAAAAGCTCTGCTTCTGTTTCAGATCAGGCATCAGATGGACATATAAAAGATGAAATTAACATGGTTATGAATGCTGACTGCTTGGATCAGTTGGAAAGTTTTGGGTCTCAAACCGATCTACCATGTCTTAATAGGGTTTCACCTAATTCCATAACGATAAAGGTCAGTCAATTTTTTTTGCTGTGTTTGAATAGAATATTGTTTAAGTATGCTTATATCTAATGTTTAAAATCTATATTCCTCTATCACAAGTATTTTTTTTTCTTCACTTTATCATTCACCCCTCCAGGATTGCATTCAACTTTTGAATTCATCAGTACGAAACCCTGTTAAGGTGGAAAACAAAAATGAAATGGAGTTGGTGAGTTGTCTTGATGATATGAAGCAACTTGGAGCCTCAATTAGCATGAGGTAAATTATATAAGTAACTTGTCATAAATAATCTTATACAACTTTTTCGGTTGATGTCCAATACCAGTCAGCACTTCCATATTTAATTTTTCGATTTGCTCTTTAAATATATTTTTTGCCTCTTCTCCAGTGATTCAGTGATCTCAAAGAAAACTCTTTCACGGGGACCAAATGTACACCTCTTGAATCAACTGCTTTTGCTAGAGACTATCAATGTTGAACCCGATCCATCACAAGCCAGCACTGCAGTAGGCAATGATGGCCACGGGCAAAATTTTGTGAGGAATCAAAAGATAACAAGGGGAAGAAAAACAAATCCAAGAAAGGCAAGGGAGGGAAAAAGGGTAAGAAGTGAAACTGCGCTTGGGACAAACATGCCAGGTCTTCTGTACATGCAGATGCTATAGTAGTTTTTGTATGTGTACTTCAAACTGTCTGTTTTTGGTATTTCCTGATTGTAGAATCTTTGCAGTAACCTTTGAATTTTAAAGATTAATTGATATGAAAATGTATCCTTTTGTCATACTTGGTGTTTGGACACTTTTTTCCGGCTTAGTAATTTTCAACGTTTTATGATAATAATCCGATAGTCTTTTTGGAGAAATGTGAAAACATTTGGTTTAGATTTCTTACTTGGATTAAAAATGAAAAAAGCTTAGTGACGCAAACTAGTTCTACAAAAATAATTGAGAAAACAAAGTTGGTATCTTTGTTACTTTTAATTTTCATCTTTCTCCTTCAAACAGCAGCAACAATGAATTGTTCCATACAATTTATGTCAATAATCTTCGTACATAGAGCCCTTCTTTAGAAACAGCAATTACCAAATAACGTAAGTAACATTCATTCTGAACTTGCTTCTTGAAAACCCATGGTTTCTTTCAAATTGTAAGACACATCAATAGTATGATGGTTTTGTATTTGTTACAAATTGTTTCCCAATGACTTAACAACCATCTTCAATCACTAAGAACCGTTCATAACCATCCAAACAGTAGAGCATAGGACTGTGTGTGGTTCATAAACTGAATTGAATTGGACTACACTAATGATTTAGTTCAGCTCTTAAAAACACTTTAGAAAACTGAACTAAATTGGACCACATTAGTGATTTGGTTCAATTCTTAAAAACAGTTCAGTGCTTATGTAATTTTGTTAGAACAAAATGTGTTTCTTTGTTGTATTACTCACAACTCTACAGAAGATGATGTATTGGAGAGAATAACGAGAAAAGAGAAGATTTTAAAATACTCAAGGTTATGAATATTGCACACAATTTATTGATATGATCATGTAGCTTTTATACACTTGACAATCTTTGCTAATCTCACATTAGATACCAAATTAAGTTGTAGCTGCAACGTAACAAAAAAAACTAAAATCTTGAAGCTAACAGCTAACTTGTGCAGGAAGTAACAAACTTGTATAACAAGAATTAACTAACTCTTAACACAACACCTTATTTCATGTTAGACAATGACTCAACATCCATGAGGCTTCTCAATTTCTTGAATACTTCAATGGTTACTCCTTTGGTTAATATATCAGCTATCTGACCTTCACTTGTACAATATTCCAACTTCAACTTTCCTTAACTTACTTTTTCTCTCAAGTAATGGAATCTCATCTCAATGTGCATACTTTTCCCATCGGAAAAGGGATTTTTATAGCTAGATTGATTCGGTTATATTGTCCACTTTGAGTGTGACAACTTCACTCTTCAGTTCACCGAGTTCTTCGATGCAGTTAGAGAGGCGGTAATATACTCAGTTTCACAAGATGACAGGGCTATTGTGGATTCCTTCTTTGAGCACCAAGAGATTGATGCTCCTCCAATCATGAAGACGTAACCAACTGTAGATTTCCTACCATCCTTGTCCCAAACCAGTTTGAGTCAGTGTACCAAGTAAGTTGCCACATGATCCTTCATCAGTAGATGGAAACAATATACTTTTACACTTACTTATATAAACAATTTATAATTTTATTTGAGTTCATCATTGGAGGTCATTTATTCAAAAAATTCTCTAGCATGAGATTATTTAAGTGAACGTCAAAAAAAAAAGTTAATATTTTTTAAAATTATTTATAAAAAAAGAATCATAGATTTAGATAAATATGATATTCATTATATTAATTTGCAGAATAACAACTATTTCAACTTTTATCATATAATTTCCAATAAAAATTCTAATAGATTTTTTTTAAATAAATATATAATATGAAAAAAGGAAATTATCTCATGTTTGACACTAGTATACACACTAGTAATATATATTTTAATGGTTAGTGAAATATTCTAAGTGATTTTTTTCCGAGGGAATGAAATATTCTAAGTGATTAATGTTGAGAATAGGCTAGACTGGCCTACAGGGGCCTGCGGCCTGTTCTGCTTATGAAAAATGTCAGGCTTAGGCTTTTAAAAAAGCCTATTTAAGTAAATAGGTCAGACTTAGGCTATAAAAAAGCCTACGAAGTCTGATAGGACGGCCTATTTATGCATATTATTAAAATTTATTTTTTTTATATTAAAATACGGTTTATATTAGAATATAAATCGAGAAAAAAAACTCAAATTATGGGAATAATAAGTAAATATGAAATGGGCTTACGAAGCCTGATATGGGCTTACGATGGGAATAATAAGTAAATATGACACTTTTTTATATTGTTAAAATCTATTGTTTCCAAATTATACGAAGCCTACGAATGCATATTATTAAAATCTATTGTTTACTTATTATTTAATGGCCTACGAAGCCTGATAGCATGCCCTAATTTATATTGTTTTGATGTTAATTAAAACTTCCTATGGGAATAATAAGTAAATATGACACTTTTTTTTAAGGAAGTAAATATGACATGAAGTCAATGTATAAATAGTTGTCGTCATTATTATATTCTTATAACCCAGCCATAATTTGCAACATATGGTTTTCCTGAAAGTCACTCCACCTTAGAGCGCCAATTTTATTTTAAATAGAAATGTAATGCTTTGCCATCTGAAACCTTAGTGTATGATTGTTTGTCTCTTTTTTTGGTTTTATATTAGCAAAAATTGATGCTATATAACTTTGTAAAATATTTTAGTTTCGAGTGGATAAAGCTTGATTGTTGTTGTTGATGTAGAGATAGTAATTAGTGTGTTAGTTGTTTGTTATTCTATATAACACGTTACTCTTTTTTCTTCTAAGAAATCAAATTAATCAATTGAAATTGACACGGAAGAGAATCAAAATTGAAACAAAGTTTTCCTCTGTAATTCCAATACATTTCACTTTCTAAAATAAATTTCACGGTAAGAATACATTTTTCTCTTTCACAGTCTATCAAAGCATATAACACTTATTTGGGACTTATATAAGAAAAACAGAATGAGATAAGTTAGGGTAGGTCTTTGAGGAAAGGTGGTGGAGGACGTTAAAATTTGAGTTGTGTTATTTAAACAACCATTTCAAATGACAACTTATGACACAACTATAATTTACAAAGAAAATAAGGTACTGACACAAAATACCAAAGCAACTGAGAGAGAAAGTAAAAACATAATATGAGTATGAGAGAAAAAGTTGTCACAAAAGTTGTAAAAAAATGGTTGTACAAATATAATTACTCTAAAAATTTATCATGAAAAATACGTCAATGGAAAGAAAAATGATTTCAATATTTTTTTTATAATGCATGAATTCTTTATTTAATCTTGGTATTATTTCTTGGTTGGAATGTAAACATCCATGTTCATCTCATCTGAACTCTTGCATGATATATCAACCTTGGTTGTGCCGTCTGATTATGAAGAATCTGGTGTTAGGAATGAGGGAAAGAAAATATGTTTTTTTACCTTTTGCAAATTGGTAGGTGATTAGTCAATTATAAATCAAAGGTTCCGAGAATGCACAAGTATTTTTCTAGTTATCATTGACTTTAAAAAATACTGGGCTGAAATATGTGTACAAATCAAACACTCCGTATGGCAAGAGGGTATATTTTCATACAATAATAAATCTTCAAAATACTTATCAAAAGTTTACTGCAAAGATTCAACAGTCAGGAAATACCATAACCAGACAGTTTGAAGTGAAAGCACAAAAATTACTACAGCATTTGCATGTACAAAACACCCGACAATTTCACTTCTTACCCTTTTTTCCTCCCTTGTTTTTCTTGGATTTGTTTTTCTTCCCCTTGTTATTTTCCTTGGCCTTTTCGCGTCCTGAATTAACTGGAGCTTGAGAATTGTTGGACACGTTACCTTTTGATTCCTTCAAAACATTTTGCTCGTGGTCATCATTGCCTACTGCAGTGCTCGCTTGTGATGGACCGGACTCAACATTGGTATTCCTTTGAACCAAATTCAGCTGATACAAGATGTGCGCTACTTTTGATCGTCCCGAAAGAATTTTCTTTGAAAGTACAATTACAGTGTCCTTCTCAATCACCGGATCGCTGGATAGTAGACAACAGAAAGATTAACAAGTAAGTAAAGCAAAATAAGAAAACCACATTGCAATGTCTTAAAGTGCTGAGCAGTATTGGACAGCAACCTAAAAACTTGTCTACAATTACTAATGACAAGCTACTTATATAACTTACCTCATGTTCATAGAGGCTCGAAGTTGCTTCATTTCATCAAGCAAGCTCACAAACTCCTCCATTTCAATTTTGTTTTCCATCTTGACAGGGTTGTGTACCAACAAATTCCAAAGTCTAATGAAATGATCCAAAAAACCCTGGAGAGAATGAAAAGAGCGAAGAAAAAATTACTTGTGATAAAAGAATATAATATCAATCATTTGATGTAATAACGTTATTTTATTCAAACTCAAACAAAAAGCTGGCTGACCTTTATCATCATGAAATCAGGTGAAACATTATTAAGCCATGATACATCAGTTGCAGACTCGAAATTTTCCAACCAATTCAAGAAGTCATCATTCACAGACAAGTTAATTTCATCTTTGATCTGTCCGTCTGATGCCTGATCTGAAACAGAAGCAGAGTTTTTATCTTGAAGGTTTGAAGGGAACTCCTTAGATTTTGAATCAGAGGCTTCTGCTGTGGTTTCCTCAGCCACATAGTCAACTATACTAGGAAACAATGTTTGTAATATGAGCTCTCTTTTTTGGCATATCCTTAAATCCACAAAGATAGCATCTGAACACACAACTTCTGTAGAATTGTTCCGAAGCTTGGCAATTATCAAGGGATTGCCAATCACTTTAAATGCCTCGGCAAAGACTTCCAAACCCAAATGTTTCTTTCCTTTTTGAAGAACATTGCAAAATTCCAATGGCAGTTGATTGGTTATATGTCTCTTCCCCAACAAATTGCGAAGTAGTTGTAAATACTTCCCACTCCCAGAGCTGAGATGAAGTGAACACATTGAAACAACCAACCTCAGGAGAAGAGATGGAAAATAATTCTTCACATCCAAGTTTGATTTTTTAATCCAGGTTTTGGTGCCATTTTGATCATAAACAAACTCACGGAGGATACTGGCAATAAAATCATGGGCACTGTCTAATTCATCAGACATGAAGCTCAAACTTGAAAGGGAATTTTCATCCTGGCAAATAAGCCACTCAGTGAAAGATGATTTTGTTGCATAAATGAACCCCTTCCAACATGAAGTCAACAGCAGCAGCCGTTCAACAAGATACATAAAGCAATTGGGAGATATATAGTCAACATCCTTTATCCAATTCACACTGCAGGTATGTTGCAATGCAAGGTAAAGCTTACAAGTGCGATGCATCTCTAAAATCGCTTTATCGGTTGACCCATTTCCTGAATACAACCGCATGCTTTGAATGAAATCATTCCAGTCATCTTTATCATCAAACCTAGTCATGACTTGCACAAACATATCATCTTGTACATTAGTTGTGCTGAGAATCATAACTACCACCCTTCCTATTTGACCATAGGTCAATGTATCTTTCCGTTTAGTGTTTTCATTTATGACTTCTTTCACAATATCTTGCCAAGATTCAGTTACCCTTTGATAAACCATTTCCTTTGCCAGCGATTTCTTCCAGTCAAGAGGAACTACATTGTGGAATAAACACTCAATGGGCTGTCTGTAAAATCTCTCCAATGTTTTTAAGTTACAGTGGCCATGGCTAAAACATTTGGACTTGAGAAGAAATTTTGAGACCTCATAGATATGCAATAAAGACTGCACTTGACAGAATTCAGAAAAAGCTTTATGAACTGAAAACTTGTAGAGTGCATCGAGGTTGCGCAAGACATCCATGCCAACAGACAGTAACTCTGAACTCCAATAATTCTGAGCAAAAGAAACTAAGGGTTGAACATCAACAGAGACTAGCCTGCCATTCTTCTTTAGAAACCTATCACCCAATTTCATCACCCAGGTAGCATCAGGGATGAGCAAAAGGTAAATGTCATTTAGATTATAAATCTGCTGATGAACACCCAAATAATTCAATGCAAACTTTAAATAACTGCTATGCTGATGAAGCTCTTGAGTTTTGAAATTTGAAAGGAAATCAAGCATTTGAACAATGTTATCCTTCCAACATGTCCAACAATAAAACAACGTCTCCACAGAAAATTGATTCCTCATAATCATACCTTCGACAGGAACATCAAACATGTTGTCTTGCCAAACATACTTAGATGAGTTCAGCCGAAAATGAGAATCCAGCAGTTTCCACAAACATAATACTTCCCCTCTGATACTGCTATGAATGCGAGAAGATTTCAATTGATTCATTATTTCAAAAATGTTGTCATGCTTATTTGATAGAATTTCAGCTTCTGTAGACGCGAGCTCGTAAAAGCTGCTTGACACTCCCTTTGCAAATGTCAAAGCTCTTCCCAAAAGCTCGGCCTTCAGTGTAAACTGCTTTAAGGGCCATGCTTTGCTTCCCCCAGACCAAAGAGAATTAGCAAGCACATAGAAAATCATGAGTTCATATGCTTCCAAGAATTCACCAGCTTTTCCTAGCAAATCAGCCTCGCGAAGAATATCACCCATCATCTTGGCAATATTTACAGCCTCCATATAGTTGCCTGATTCCTCTTCCAATTCAAGAAGCTCATCAAGTAAACTCAACGATTGTAAGAACTCACGCTTCAAATCCATGGAATGAAAAGCTCTAACAAACTTCATCATGGACTTGATATCTTTGTTGTCAAAATATTTGCGGGCACAATTTTCCAGAAATTTTTGTTCAATTGCGTACAAATCATGACTATTAGCCCAACCAGGGTCAGCACTTTCATTTTGTTTCCAGTGCTGAATGTAATGTAAGCCAATGTCAAACAATCCCTCTTTTGCACAAACATTCAAACAATCCGAGAAGAAACATCCTCTAGCATACACTTGAGCTGCCATGTCAAAACAGCGAGCTAAATAAAAGCATTCGCCTGCCCTTTTCAAATCAGGCTCTTCACATTTTTCCAAGTAAAGCTTCCCTGTTAGCAATAATTCGATTAATTTTATAGAGTAAAAGTCACCGTGCAAAAAATAAGTTAAACCTGAGAATCAATAAAAATGTGTGCAAGCTTAGGTGATCTCATCAGGAGACTAAAAAAGATGTTTAGACTATAATATTTGCTTGTACAACAAAATAAGTTAAATCCCTATCTCAAATCAAATGAACTCATCAACAACAAAACAATTAATAACACTCACATAACTTGAAGTCAATAAAATAGTATATCAGTAACTACAACAAAAGTTAGGTCTAGATGAATGTTGTAAATACTAAATAGTTATAATAGAAGTGTAAGTTTCTATAACAAAAGCTATGTTTAGATGATATCCTAATATTTTTTGAAAGAAAATGACATAAAACTATAGACATAGATGCCAAAGCTAAAGTTTATACCAGCTCTTTCATAATCCCCCAAATCAGAAAAACACTGGGCAGAAGACTCAGCCATTCCAATGCCTTCAAAAATTTCAGCAGCTTCCCTAAGGATTGCATTTGCATCCTCAGGATTCAAGTCACGTAACCGATTTGCAGTTGCCCTAAGACCAGCAGCCTTAGACTTTTTTTCCCAATAAGAGTCCCCTGCTCTTTCAAAACACATTGTTGCCATCTCGTAGTTATTTTGATAATATAACTGCAATGGAACAGTCAAAAGAATATATCATTTGGAGCAAAAATAATACTAGACAAAAGCAGCACATCCAAAAGTTTTGCTCTATACGATACACAGTAAAAAAAGTATAAAACTATCACATAATATCACGTATGAGGCATTGAGGTATAGGAATAATTTAAGTTGCAAAGAAAATAAAAATAAAAATAAAAAGCTGAGAAGTAATACTGCTTAATGATTCAGTATAAAAAAATATATGAGACCTATTAATAAAATCCATTACTAAGACAGTACAATAAATATGATGTTAAAGTACAAAAACAACCTTTTTGCCACGTGACTTCCATTCTTCTGGACTACTTGCAACTTTCATTGCCTGAGCAAGTGAATCATCGAGCTCTTTGAATTGTACAAGACACTTCCTTTTCCAATAATCAAACATGGGTTTGCAATACTCCTCTGTGTTCTCGCAAATCCACAATCTCTGTCTTGTACGAGTTATAGCCACATATAGTTGTTTCAGCTCAGAACACAAAAGGTTGTGTTTGGAATCATTGAAACTTGGAAAAGACTTGGATTCTGTAGGTTCCAGCATATCTTGTTCGCTCATATACTCATAAAGCACCCTCCATCGATTTTTCAAAGGTGAAGTGCTAAAAAAGTTGTACAGCAGTACATCCTGTAAAAGAACACAGATTACCATTCAAATAAATAAACATAAAATTCAAAACAAAATTGAATGAGATATGATGATTTTTAACCTACCTGAAATTCAAGCCCTTTGCACTCCAAGATAGTTAAAACAAGAGCTTGTTTCCCAACATAGTCTAAAATTTCCTTTCGAGCAAAATCATCGCGTACCAAAATTACTTGCTCTGCTCCAAAGCCAACAATTTTCCCACTCTCATGTCCAGTGTTGCCAAAAATAGTTACAATTGCATTTTTCCTGCTTCCACATTCAAGAACAACTGGAGCTTCCCCGTATATCAAACTGGTCTCAGGCTTCAAAACATCAATAGAATGGGGGAAAAAACGGAAAAGAAGCTCAATGGTGCTCTGAGACAATTTCAATACTCCAGCATGAGTCCGAAAGTTTTGATTCAACAAAAATGTTTCAGAAACTTTCACTTTATCCCTTCCTTGGTTATAAGCAACTCTCTTTGATTCTAGCACAAACTTCTTGTAAAAGAGAGATTTTATATCCTGGAATCTAAAATCAATTCCCCTTGCTATGGTCTGTGCAGTATCACCACAAAAAACAAAACCCTCTTCTACATTTTGACACACATATTTAAACAAAGCAATCTGACTCATGGTTAGATCCTGCACTTCATCAATATATACAAAGTGCATTTCATCACCCTCATATTTGTTGATTCTGAGTCGGCGATGAAGGTCAGCAACAATATCAGCCAAATCAAAATCGCCTTTATCCAACTTCATTTTTTCATAACTTTGATAAATATCGTATATGATCTCCCTTTTCTGCTTGCTTAAACTTGATGCCCGGTTTTCAGACAATGATAGATAATCCTGACGGCTTAACTTCCCTTCACCAGGCTCCACAGACTGCATACTCCCTTTTATATGAGACACGATTTCAGTGAACACTCTGGACGAATCTAGCGTCTTGGTATATTGGGAATTGAAGTGTGGCCAATATAATGATTCAAACCTGCCATACGTCACCTCCTTCTTCCTTATAAAAGTCTCCAAAGCAACAGATCTTACACCAAGGTTCTCACTTAAAGAAGATAGATCACTAAATCTTTCAAAATAAGAATTCCCCACAGTCCCATCAAGCATCATTAAAAACTTCTGAAAAGTTATCACAAGTGGATATGAGTTGGTGGGAAGATTAACAAAAGAATCAGGTATATTCTTAAACTGTATTGATGTATCAACATCAACAATATCTTCATCAATAGAACATCTTTTGGCAGAAATATCCCCGCCACATATGAATCTGTATGCACAATACAAATAATTTTAGATACCAATTAAAGACTGCATAGAAAAATCTGAAATAAATTAAACTCAAGTGAACTCAGGGAATAAACATGAGGACCAAATTATTTAAAATACTTGCAAAGTGATACTGCAACGGTTACTAAAATTAAGGAGTTACAACAGTGTATCCTTTACAACATTACTTAATTTCTCAAGTAGAATGCAAAGTTAAAAACTGTAATCTCAGAAGAAATTTACTATATACCTGATGGCGAGCCAAAAACATCGTATAAGGAGGCGAAATTAACACTAAGCGACATACAGGGAAGGCTAATAGGCATTAAGGAGACAGTGTAATAGTACAAAGTTCGGGGGGCACTCCATCCGCCTGTGTACACCTTAACATGCAATTCACTACTGAAATTGCAATTCATGCAGGAAATGTTGGGGGAAATCATTAATGTTTAAAAAATAAGTTATTTTTTGCTTCAATAATAAACATATTATAGTCTAAAAACTGTGCATTCCTAAAACAAATATTGGTTAGTAAATATGCATGATAAAAACTAACAAAACTATATCATGAATGATAAAAAGCAACATAATAGAGCACAATAATTACATAAAGAAAACTACAAAATGAAGTATAGAAACAACAAAAGTTATATGAAAACAATCACACAGATATTGTCAGGATAAATAAAAATTTAATGTGTATGTATTAAAAAAAATACCACAGATAAAACAAACAGATAAGTAAGATACTAAAACTAAACGAGTCCTAGTATTATAGACCACATTTTTAGCTTTTGGAATTAACAAGTAGGTGAAGATATCCTTTGACAGACACATAGGGTTCAACAAGATATTTTAACAGTAATTTATCTAGCAAGAAGAAAAAAAAATTGATAGTCTGAAGTAAAAGTTCCATACCTTTTCATTCTAACGACCTGTTGTTTCACTGCTTGACAAAGTTTGGGATTCACTGTTACAAATAATTGATGTAAGACAGGCCTGTCATTCACAGTAGAACTGTCTTTATACTCTTTCTCATCATTCAAACAAGGAACTTCAACACTCTTAATTCCATATGTGTGTTCAAGAGCTGCATGGTGCAATTCCTCCTTTTTAAATAACTTCATGGTCAAAACAGTGGTTTTCCCAGTACCAGAGCGACCCAGTACAAATGTACTTTTAGAAAAGAGTATTATGTCATGTTCTTCATCTGATACTTCAAAAGGAAGTTCCAGTTCATTACTGTTACGATCAGAAAGCAAGTGGCTAACCACAACAGATGATAAAGAATAAAATTTCATCAATAAAAAACTTTCCTCAACCTTTGAATTCTCAACATAAATTCTTTGATCGCAGCAACTCAACTCTGCTTCATTTCCATTACTATCAAGATTCTTAATTTTGATGATTTCTGTTGATTTCTCCCAATTCATTGGAACCTCCATTTTCCTAGAAAAGCAAAACAAAACCGTGATCAGTTAGCTATAGTAGCTTAGGGTGTAATAAACTACAACTCTAAGTACTTACCCCTCAAAACATTTCTCACTGCAGCGCCTTATAAAATCATCAGTATAGCTTCCAAAAATACTATCAAGACGCTTAACTACTTTCGGAATATCCTCTGTAGGCAGTATATCCCATATCCTTAAAACTTGAGTGAAATTCAATTCTTTTACTATGTCCTTCGAACAAACAATAAAAAGACCTTCAACTTTATATTGCTTTAACATCTGGGATGAATTTCCACAAAGCAAATCCACTTTTATCCTTTTTGGTCTCCACCCACTGGAGAGTTTGAGTAAGAGGTTAAGCACCGACTTCTTTGTCCGCTTTGACAGAAGATTTTTAAATGACTTGAGGAAGTTATCACTAAAAAGAACCTGCACAATTGTTGAGGGTTAAAAGGAACAAAAGGTAATAAAGCGCATGATCACAATAAGTAATATAACAATATCGTAATCCAAATACCTTCCACCTAGAGTTTCTGAAAATGAGACTATCTGCATTAAGCAAATCGTCAAGTTGATCTAGCTCTTTCTTGGCATCCCAGATACCTTTCGCTAAATCCTCGTCTTCATCCGCATTAAAGAAACATTGTCGCTTTTTAGCATCAAGCACCAAATCTTTCCATACATTTTCCTGACTTACTAGGGTCCTTTCATTTCCCAATATCCATAGACAATGCCTGTTGAATATAAAAGCAATAGCATTGATGCAAACATTCGTTTTGGACAAAAACAAATGCAATTGTAACAGCACTTAGTAGGTTTTACCTAGCCCTGGTGAGAGCAACATTAGTTCTCTGGTTATTGGAAATGAACCCAAGTGAAGTACTACGATCAGTTCTGACAGTGGATAAGATAATTATGTCCTGCTCCCCACCCTGGAAACCATCTATTGTTTTCACCTTCACATCGAAACCTTCGTGCTTATCATACTTCTGTCCAAGCATATCCTGAAGTGAAACAACTTGGGCAGCATATGGAGACACTACACCTATACTGAGGTTCTCATTTGACTCAAGCCATGCTGCATTCCACGCAAAATAATTAAGCAGGCAGTATTTCTCTATTAGAAATATGTTTCGCATTAACAGAGCATTAAAAAACAATTCATAATATCTAGTGAATACCACATTTTTATAATGTATCATTATGTCCTTTGCTTGAGGGTATTTGTAGTAACATATCATTTTAAAATAAAAAATATTGTTTTCCCGATAAAGTTGACCACATTATAAAAACTACAATACTTTATGCAAACTACAGCCATGCAGTTTAGCAAACAAAAAATAAATTATCTTCTTGTTAAACCAATCACAATCCAAAGAAATATTTTCTCTAAAGGAAAATAAACACAATAACATTATACAGGACTGTTAATACATTAATGCTTGAAATGTTACCGATAAACAAACATTAAACCGATCACAGTCTAAAGAAATATTTTCTCAACGGACTAGTATCATCCTGTGCAGAGAATGCATGAATTCTAACATGATAAATAACAGCAGATGATTCATATACATAAATTATACACACACGCACACATACAAACCTCTAAAACAATTTCTGATTATTTTCATCACTACCGCCACTTCGACCACATTTTTCCGGCTTCGTCCAGCATCATCAAACTCTTCGGTGCCACCAATTATATTTATAAAGGAATATGGACCAAACATTTGCCCGGGGAGATATTGTTTCCTGTAGTTCTTTGCAATAACATTTGGAGCATCAAGAATTTGGTTCAAATAGAAGCATGAATTTGGAAAGGCACTAATTGCAGGATGCATCCTGTATTGTATATTGAGGAGGTGATTTGGATGACCCAATGTGCTCAGTCTCGCAAATAAACTTCTTCCGAAACCAACTTCAAAAGAAACCTTAGACATATCAAGGACACGTATTAGTATTAATTGTCAATGGAAAATTTTATAACATTAGTGCAAATGTAGGAACCAGGGATGCTAAAAGTTAACTAAAAGGGTCATTTTTACGTACACTACTTTCAATCATGGCTGGTAGCTGGCGTTCATCTCCAACAAGAATGGCATGGTTTATGTCCGAAAGTAGTAGAGGTATGATTGACTCACATTCCTTCAACTGTGCAGCTTCATCGATTACTACAACGTCTAGTGGTTCCATGTCAACAGAATGCAGCTTAAAGGAACTAGAAGCAGTGGAAAATATTAATAAAGATGATTGTAAACAGAACTCTCTGATTGACTCTTCAGTCACAACATCTGGAAGGCTGAGATCACCAAGTGAAACTTTAAGGGTTCTTAATAGAGAAAGGCATTCAGTTCTTACAACAACTGACTCAAAAGAACTGTGTTGACTTTCTGGAGGAGAGAAAAGCACTTCCAGTTTATCACAAACAATATTATTTTCAAACAGCAAAGCTTGAAATGAACCGAGAGAGTAAATAAGACGAGCCAAATCTTTCAAGTTATGTTCCATAATACAACTTCTGGCTATATGAGTACATAAGATTGAAATACAGTCTCTGAGTGGCAAAACTATAGCCAGAAACCTTTCTCTGAAAAACTCAACAAAAGATTTGCGCATCCCCACACCAGAATCTGAAGGACTGTCATCTTTTGCCCTATTAGAGTTATTATCATCAGTTTGATCTTGTTCCTTTCTCATCTCGTTCTCAATGAATATCTGATAGTGGGAAACACAGTTTTCAAGAAGATCAATCATTGAAGCAAAACAATATTTCCAACCATTAGGTGGGGTGAAACACAGTATGAGCTGCTTGACACGATAGTCCAAATATATCTCTTCAATTTCTGCACCAACTTTGAGCCGCTCATGATTCCCAAATAACAGCATGTCTCCTAAATTACAAAACAAAGCATCGGAATTTTTATCAAATGATTCTCTCACCATGCTCAAGACACGCGATGCCACTTCCTTAATGGCAACATTTGTTGGAGCACAAACAAGAGTCCTACAGTTCATTTTGAATAGAGCAAAAAGCAGTGTGCCCAATGTTTTTGTTTTTCCGGTTCCTGGTGGACCCCAAATAAGATCCACGGTAGACTTATGATTGCAATGAAAGGAAGAAAGGCAAGCATAAATTGCCTTGTTTTGTGACTCATTCAACTCAGATGACAGCCTTTGATATGTTTCATCATCCCTGAGAGCATCAGTCTTCCGAGAAAAGTAACAACAGTTTTCCTCAACCTGCACCCCAAAATACATCCATTAAAGTTAGCATAAATGAAAAGTCAAAATATGTTCTACTTGGAAATAGTCACAGTCTCAATGACAATAAACTAGAAAATGTCATTCTCCACAAAGGGAAATGCTAGTACCCTTGGGGCACTAGTTAGCATGATCCTTTATAAATAATTAAACAATACAACTTCCAACTACATACTTTCTTTCTATAATAATAATAATGCTATAACCATAACAATCAATCGATGGTGAACATCAAAATAACATAAACTTTATGACTGGTTATGCTTTGGTATAATGAGTAAACACTACATTTATTTCATGGGGAACAACTGATAATCTTATGTTTATAGATTTTGAATCACTGAATCAAATCTTTAACATAAAAACAACTCTCTTACCACATCACTAGCACATAAAATCTTCTGAATGAGCTTCGAATCTCCATCCATATGCAGTGCATTCCATATTCTTCTATCAGGGATTATATTCGTCAAGAATATAATAAACAAAGATTTTTGCCCCATTTGATGAATGTCAATGTCTTTAGAAGCAATGACTTTAAAAGTAGACGTAACTTTATCCTCATCATCGTCTCCTTCGATCTCTTCATCAAGAATCCCAGCTGACAACACAAAACTCCAAGTACTTCCAGACCTTTGCAAATCATTAACAGTTTCAGGTTTAAAATCGGCCAAAATAAAAACATCGCCAAACAATGTTTTGTATAACTCTTTTCCATGACCAGATGACCTGTTTTTCCAAGTATCTGTTTTAACAACATAGTGATTTCTACCATACGAATGTGACCGTGAATGTTCAAGTGAAATGACTTCTGCATAAGGTGAACTTGATAAAATTTCCATACAAGAACAGAGTTGCGCTCGAGTTTCTTCCAACAACGGATACACAAATGACTTAAAATATTGTTCAGCGGAATCGAATGATAAATCAATATAATCCACCTACAAAAACAAAAACAAAAACAAACCATTAAAATGTAATTGCAAAGAAAGATAATGTGATAAAATAAGAGAAGAAAGTTGAAAACCTTGTTGATGTAAAGATCTTGGTTGAAAATATCTTGGAGAGACCAAGAAAAGATGGTGTCTATGAAGTTTTGATCGTCATGGTAAGTAGGTTTGTTCTTCTTCTTCTTCTTCCTTGAAGTTGAACGGTTCATTGTGTTTTCTTTTTTAGTAACCAAAAATGTAAAGAAGATGTTTTGAGTTGATAGATAGAACACTGAAATGAGTAGAAACACTAGCAGTGGAATAAAAGAAATGGATTTCTTAATAACCAAGAATAGAAATCAAAAGCTGTACTGTGCATGTAGCTTCAGTCCCCCTTCAAATGATTTTGGGGTAAATAATCATTTTAGTTGGGTAATCAATAGTTATAATTACTTTAAAATATTCCATTAATATTGTCTTATCTATTCTTTATTGTATTCATTTACTATTGTATACTAAATCCTTATTAATATTCGGGTAATGTTAACTGGTATTCTTTTTTTAAGAAACAAAAGTAGTAAGTATTCCCGAAAATGTATGTTATCAATGTTTTGAAAATCAAAATTTTTGACTTTTTAAAAATAGGGAAATGTTAACTTGTACCCTTAGAACACATGTTAAAGATTCTAGAAATTTTGTATCGAAAATTGTGTTAATTTATTACTTAAAAAATTTAATATTAATTTTTTTCAATTAGTACTTACCATTGGTGGCAAGAATTTAATGTTTAACATGTGTCCTAAAGGCACAAGTTAACATGACCCTTAAAAATATACTAATTACTTACTTATTTTAAAATATTTAAAGAGCGTCTCAGAACATTCATTGACATTACCCTTACAAAAAATAGCTATAGTCTTCCTTAAAAAATGGTTATTGTCAAATATAAAAAATATTTTGGTCAATGGAATGCATAATCTAAAATTATTTTAAAATTTCAATATATATGCGAAGATTAATGTGGTCATTAGTTACAGGTTAAAAAAAATACTAGTTGCTCTTTGATTGTGAGAAAAGTTGTACGGTAAAGATTGGATGTGATAGGTTTTGAAAAATAAAGTAGTAACTTTTCAAAAAAATAAAACCTTTTAATTTAAATTTAAACAAGATGACAAGGAAAATAAATGAAAAGTAAAGTTGAGGTCGTTTGGTTTCCTTCCTTAACAAGTTTGCACGAATTTTGTCTCACACGGACTGACCAATGACCATATAGTGATTATTACCAAGGTGACACAACACAACTCACAAGGTGGTGGGTGGGTGGGTCGTTTATTTTCCTTACTTTTTCATCTTCTTAGCCAAAACAGCTGCTACTACTAGGCTAGCTAGGACCTAGGACTCCATTTTTTTCATTTTTAGTCGGAGGATTTAGTTATTGGAAAATGTTAACCAGTGTCTCGATGTACTAATTAAAGACCTTAAATAAGTCCGTGTGAGTTTAGTTCAGTTAGTATAGACAATACATAATATATAATATATGTAAGGTTTGTGATTCAAATCTCAACCACCATAAAAAAAAAAATTAAATAGTAAACTTAAGTTAAAGTAATTAGTGCATTGAAAATTAAAAAAATTGATATTTTTAAAACATAATTACTTAATTTAAAATGTTTAACGAATGCCTTAGAGACACTCGTTACCGAGACCCAAATAAATATATTAATTCCACTACTCAATCAATACTCTTTTAAGTATTCAGGAGAATGTTAACCAGTGCCTCGGAGCATTGGTTAAGCATCAAATAAAGTAAGTTTTTATTAAAACATAATAGGACACCGATTAATAAGACCAAAGTTTTTATTATACTCCTTTGTTTCTATATATAATCATTGAACCTACCTTTTCAAATTAGATACATTTATTTTATATTTTTTAAACATACCCTTAATTAATACTGCTAATTATCTTAAATATGAAAAGTCAAAATTATTATTTTTATTAATTTAATAATATTAACACACAAAATACATATTAATTGCATTGAAATTATTCTTAAGAAATGTGAAAAAGGAACGGAAAGTTTATATATAAGAACGGCAGGCAAGGGCAGAGCCACTCACATCAGTGTGCCTGCACTACTATTTTAAATCCAATATGTATCCTAGTCATTTTGGGTGCTTTATTTTTAAGGGAACTTTGGGGTAGTTTTGATTAGTTGAAATTTTAGTCGGTTTCCTTACCAGCAGTTCAATGCATAAGAAAAAATTTCACCTCATTAATTTTTGTCCCTCACTATAAATTGATGGTAAGTATAATTCAATTAAGAACACAAATATACTTAAATTTATATTGCATATTTTGTATCGTAATACTTTTATAATGGCAATTTTAATTTATGTCAACAATCAAAATATAACATGATAGTGTCAGTAATAATTGTTATTCTTATTCAAAAAGAAAAGAAATAATTGTTATTCTTCATTTTTATAAAAACATTCATGTATTTTCATAATTTAGATAGTTGTAAAGAATATTATGATGTATATGATATTTTAAGTCAAGCTTACACATCTGCATTTAGATAATTGTTATTCTTAAATATGATATTTTTCATGTTACATATACGTAAAATATTGTCCCCACTACATACAATTCCTAGTTCCGCCACTGACTGCAAGAGTAAAAAGTAAAAGTATCATTATTTATTTTTTTGTCTTTATGAAAAATATTGACTAATTCTATAATATGTTATAAGATACCCTAAAAAATGTTATGAGTTATTTCTTCCGTCCCAGATTATATACTAACCTCTCTATCTCCCAAACAGTAGCCGCGCCTACCTTCCAAAACCCAGCAACACAGCAACCACAAACCGCCGCATCTCCTCCCTCTTTCTAAACCAGCCACCAAGCCAAGATGTAGATCCGGTGACTGGTGGTGCGACGAGAGCTGTTCTCCGCACCACCGTGGCTTCCTCTTTCTTCCGGCCTCCGGTCTTGTTTCTGTCGTCGTAGCTTGTCGTTCGCCGTTCAGATCTTCTTGTTTTCTTTGATCTAGTCGGCTTTCGTCATCCTTTTGCGAGATCCGACGTCACAGATCCGGTTCGGGTTGTGGGTTGCCTTGGCCTTGCCGGCAGTTTTGTGTTTTGGTGTTGTTTGTGTCGTTTTTCGATAGCGGCTCGGTCTTTCCTCTCGGCTGGAGGTTTTGGTGGTTGTTGTCTTGTGCCTGAGCTTTGGTTCTGTTCCGGGTGCCGGTTTTTGGTGTCTTTTTTTTTGTGTGTTTGTTCTGTTGGTTTTTTGTGTTTTTTTTTGTTCTTTTTGTTTTCGTGCTTCTGTTGTTTGATCAGAGACCGAATGGTTTTAGATGTGGTTTTCTGTGTTGCTGGTCTTGTTTGTGTCTGTTGTGTCGTCTTCGGTGTTGTTTGTTTGTGTTGTTTCCAGATGTTTGTTGTGTTGTGGTTGTCTCTTGCGGTTATGTTCTTTCAAAGGAATAGGGACGAGACTGTTTTAGGTCTTTCTCAACCCTTTGGTGGTTCACTGTCCTGCTTTTTGGTCTGTTGTGTTCGTGTTTGTTTGGCTGAGTCCTGTCTCGGGTCTAGGGTCGAGGCTGTTTAGATCTCCCTCAGCCTCTTGGTGGTTCTCTGTTCAGCTGTCTGTGTTTGTTCTGTTGTGTTTGTGTTTTAGGTGTTGTGTTCTGTTAAGGGTCTAGGGTCGAGGCTATCTAGATCTCACCAAGCCTTTTGGTGGTTCACTTTGTTCTCAAGGTCGGTTTCTATGTGTTGTCGGGACTGTGTTTTGTTCCTTCGGAGCCTTGCCGCTGGAGGCATCTGCTCTTGGATTAGGATTTGGTTGCTTGGATGTGGTTGCTCGAAAGAGTTAGGTGTGCAGATGCTTCGTGTTGACGGTGTCGTCGTTTGTTGCACCTTAAGCCTTCCCGACTGCTCAGTTGCCGGCGGGTGCAGGTCCTTCACGATTAATCCTCCTTCTTTGCAACTCCCGGATCGTTCGTCGCCGTAAGGATCGTGGTGGTTTGTAGTTGTCTAGCTGAGGTTTTGGGTGTGCGTCGGTCTATTCAGGTGGTGGTGATGCAGGTTGATTTGGTGACTTGTTTTGGTTTGTTTGTGTTCAAGATGGTTCGCTTTGCGCTACAGTTCCGCCTTTTCTCTGTCTTTGGATTTTGGCATCGGGTTATTGGTGGGTCGAGTCTTTGGACAAGTTAAGGTGTCTGCTTTGGTGGTTCGGGAGTTGAGGGTTGCCTTTTTAACTTGTGTCGGGAGCCTTGTGGGCCGATCGCTTTTGATTCGAGGTCGGAAGCAAGTTTGTGACTCAGGTCTGATGGTGAGAAAAACACAAGAAGGGGGGTTGAATTGTGTTTACTTTTTCTTCGTTTTCTCCTACTGAAGTCACTGTTCAGAAGCAGATAGAGTTCAACTTCTGAAGTGATAACCAGAATCTAAATGCAGCGGATAAAACAGAGAGAGAGAGAGAGAGAGAGAGAGAGAAGAAAGACACAAAGCAATTATACAGGTTCCTTCCACAAATCGAAAGTAGTCCTGTCCCCCTTGCACTTCCAAGGAGAGTTCACTAAAAATGTAATATCAAATTACAACTGCTCAATGCTACAACTAGCAAGAAACTTCAAATTACTCAAGTACAACTGCAAGAGATTTCCTATGCTCCTGAACACAGTCAAGAGACTTCCAATGCTCAAGCACAACTACAAGAGACTTCTATTGCTTAAGCACACAAGCAAGAGACTTCTAATCAAACAGAATTACAAAGAAGTTTGTTTGAGTTTGAACACTTGATATACAATCAGTTGTGTTCACAATACAAATCAGATACAGACTCTTAAGACTTTAGAATTTCTAAAATATGAACTTTGATAAGAAATTCTAAGTGACTTTAGATGCAGAACAATAACAGAGTTTAGCACTTTGCTGAATTGTTGTATGTGTTAACCAAGTGACTTCAAACACACAAGAGGGGGGGTGAATTGTGTTCTTTAGAAAACGATTTAAAATAAGCACTTAAAAAAATATTTTAACCAATTAAAATAAAGTGCTTATAAAAGGTTTAAATAAATATAAAAATAGATATGGAGATATAAAATAAATGACAAATAAAGTAAAAGAGATAAAAGGATGAGAGAAAAGACACAAGAAATTTATACTAGTTCGGCCTAAAACAACAAGGCCTAGTCTAGTCCCCAAGGAAAAGCCCCTTGAGATTTTCACTGCTCAAGCTTTTAATTAGGATAAGCCGGTAACCTTTACAAATAACGAGCACTCTC
>Ga0315914_1002665_pt1 | contig 27325 bp, 15 predicted proteins | sample MpolenodulesMG_FD_203920 | JGI IMG/M metagenome (GOLD analysis project Ga0315914, IMG submission 203920) | Medicago polymorpha root nodule microbial communities from Los Angeles, California, United States - elongated nodules | ecosystem: Host-associated > Plants > Roots > Nodule | place: USA...
ATATTAAATTACTATCAGAATACAAATAAATAGCTGGAATAGCTCAGTTGGTTAGAGCGTGTGGCTGTTAACCACAAGGTCGGAGGTTCAACCCCTCCTTCTAGCGACTTTTTCATTTTTTTCAAATTTATCTGACTGAGTTTTATACAATGGAGGGGAGAAATTTTGATTTTGTTTTTGGTGGAAGGGAGATAAAAATACCCATACGTTTTTGTTAAATATGCATGGTATACATAGAAGCAGGTGTGTGAAGTTGTAAAGGAATGGGCATAAAAATTGGTGTGCATGTTGATTTATTACTGAAATAGAAGTTGAATAAGTCATTTTTTAGATGCACATTCTAATCTCACCAAAAGTACGCATACTGTGGGCTGTGATGATGTCTAGCACCATGTCATTGATATCCTTATTCTTTAACAATGGAAAGGATCTAGAAGAGATAAAATTTGGTAAATTCTACTTCCTAAAAGAATCAATCCAAACATAACCTAAAAGATCTAATGATATAACAGCATGATATGCTCCTTGTCTTGAGATAGAACAGAGGAGAGTTCAGAATACACACATATGGGAAAAGCTGAGACAAGAAGTATGAGTTCAGAATACACTTTTAAAATCTTATGAAAGCTCTTACTATTTTGCCTTTAAAAGATGCCTAATTGAGTTTACTGAGTTGATGTGGCATGATTTTCAGAGAGTTTGTAATATGATTTTTCTCCCCTGTAGAAAGGTCGAAGTTCCATTTTGAAGTTCCATTTGAAAAACAGTCTAACCTTGTAAAGAAAGAGTAAAAATGGATGTCTTGTTACTCTTAGAATTTGGAATAGATACAATTAATCCCTTACAAAACTTTTAAAGTGTGTCCCAACTTACAAACATATTTTCGGACCATGTCTCATCAAATATGAGAATCTCATATCCCCATATGTTCATTATATGTTTCTTGCATATAAATTGTGCGACACAGTTTAAAAACAAATAAGAATTAGAATTAGCTTGTAGTACGATGAAGATTATAGCCAACCTCCATCATAGTAAAAATTAAGATTAAATTTTGGACGGAGCTCTATCATTTAACATTGTTATTTTTATTTTGTAATCCAAAATTAGAATTAGTTTAAATTTGATATGTTAAGATTGATGTCATCTGGTGGAAGAATTGTTAACCCCCGTTTCTAGTCAGTTAAAAAAAAAAATCTCAGGTTTGAGAAACTAAATCTCACTTTGTGTACCAAGTAACAATTCTTCCAAAGTTCGCCAGAAGTTCATGATGTAGAAAAATCTCTTAATATCATTGAAGGGATATATTGAACAAAAACAAAACAACAGTTTTCAGGTTTGAGAGTGATGCACATAAGTTAAAGAGTCAATTGGAAATCAATCATAATAAAAAAAACTAAATCTAAAAGAACTACGTTTTAAAACAAAAAAAAAACAATGAATTGCAAGCAACATCTTTAATCATTCTCTAATCAATGCTCCAATGCAACATTATGCTTCAATCAATTGTTCTCTTATAACTATAGTTTTGAAATAAATAAGCCACCTTTTTTTTATACTTTCTATGCTTCAAGCAATGCAAAATTTGTTGCAATGCTTCATTTTCACAGGCAACAATTTAAAAAAGAATGAACCGTAGACTTGCGTAGTTAAATATTACTTCTTCCGCAAGTATAAGAAACCAACAACCACTGAAATGCCAACTACGGCTACGGAAAAACTCAAATATGGATTATTCTTCAGCTGCATGAACTTTTCAGGAAAACCTTTCTTGGTGGAAATTGGAGACGACGTGTCAAACTCACCAATATAATATTTCTCCATAAGTTCTCTTGCACTTTTGCTGTGGCCAGCATCTTCAAAATCCTCAGTTGCATCTCTCCCTTCATTGAAATTAAAACACAAGGATCTAATAAGATTGTGAATTTTGATATTGGATGAATTTTCCATGATTAGTAATGCAGTTCATAGGGTAACAAAAATATATGAAGTATTACCGGTTGCATCGAGAATTACATCATCTCCGCCAGGATGGTCATCCAAATATTGTGTCACATCATATACCTGCGTTGGCAAATGAAAAAAGATGCGTAACAAATAGAGAAGCAAAGGAAGTGAGAGGCATAAAAGACATCAATAGAAGAAAACATTGATAGAATATTGGACTCAATAGCCTTACAACACAAGTTTTGAATCAGAAAACCAGAATATAGCAAATAAGATATGAACAGAATCGAACAGTGAAGTCAGACCAGAACCAAGCAATACCAAAACAGCATTGAAAAGTAGTGCACCGGTATACAATTTTATATCATGATCATATAATTATATGTAGCTTTGAACAGTTATGATGTATTTCCATTAAAATTTGTGTCTACTGCCTAAATGTCTTAAAAGTTTTTCCTCTTCCCACTGTCTCCATGAGACGACCAGAACCCAACCCGTGTCCAATGCTCATAGCTGTAGTTCATTATACCATTTAATACGAATCTGAATCTGAATCAATGTCATACTTGGATCCACCCTTCCCATTTTTTTCATTTATTCAGATATTGTTGCTTTATATTGCAAACTTTACATTTTTAGATAGTTGCGATGATAAATTCTTATTATTTTAATGGTTGTTGAGAGTCCCATAAGGGATAATGCCATGTATGATTAGTGGTTATAACTGGGGCGCATCCCTCACTTTACAAATAAACTTTACAGGGATTATAGGTTTCTTAATATTACTTTTGATACTAGGGAGGCTTACAAGTTTACTGAGATAGGTCTATGGTGCTTCCACTGCCACGACTTTACTTAGAATCTAAAGTTTGACAACCTTGACTGTTGGGAAACGAGGCGTGGGCTCCAATGCTGAAGAAGTCAAGGGAGTAGGTGATGGAAGCGATGATGGAAATGAGGACAGCATTTTCAGAGGCAATGAGGATGTGGATGGGACTGTGTATTGTCTCACACCAACAACGGTGGAGGAAGTAGGCGACTATGAAGAAGAGGCCGACGAAGACAACATTACTGAGGCATAGAGATACTGAGGGTTGTGTTTGTGAGTTGCCAGGATTTAGCTTCTGGGTTTTGAGATATTTAGTGGCAGCAAAGGGTGAAGGGACAGTTTGCGTCCAAAAAATATTCATTTTCTGAAGAGGAATGTTCTAAACTCTAAACGCTGTCTGTGGAGGTAGGAAGGTACTAGAGGGAGAGGGATAGTGACTTGAGGGAGAGAGAGGAACTAACCTAAAAAGCAAAGGGCATGAAGGAAAATATTGCTCAGGTGGTACATCAGTAGACCCTTTTTTAAGCTGCCCATCTAATATGAGCCCTACCAAACAGGCCATAAACACAGCTTCTTGTTCATGAATAAGGTTATACAAGCCAGAGCCTAATTACAAAAGCTATAGCCAAAACTGGTAAAAGAAAACAGTAACCTACATAGGAATTATAGCAATGAACAACAAAACGTGGTGATATAATATCACTGCAGACTAGGTCGTAGGAGATCTCAAAGAGCAGCCAAAATTGGCGTAAACCTGGACTGGATGGTTGGGCTTGGCCTATATCCATATTACTCTGTATCCTCTAAACTTATAGAGCAAGATAGAGCCGGCCACAGGCGACACTTTAGGAGCAAGCAAACAAGATTTAAGGAGGAAGCATGGAGTCCAAACTTCTCCTATATAAAAGGGTTTCTAGCTAACCTAATTCACGGATTTAGCACCACAGAAATATTAAGCACTGTCTGCCTAGCTTCTGGCGGCCTAGCACCCTATTTACTAGGTCCAACCTAAAGTTCTCAGTTGGAGGGAACCCTAGCAAATATAAGATGTAGTAACGATGTCGTGAGAGAGAAAAAAACACCCAACCTACATGATCTGCAAAGAGGCATCATGGATAGAAGGACGCAACGCAAAAGGAACATCCAAACTTTAGGAACTTAGAAAAGTAGAAAATTGTGGACTCAATTGGAAAACTATGAATTCAGCTAACTCAACAAAAGCAACATGAGCATTGAGTAGAATCCAAATTCTATGCGAATATACTTATAAACGACAATGACTTTAAGCCTTTACATGATAGATAGTCCTAAATAAATTGCAAATGCAAATGAACAATTTTATTGAGTTGGGAACTATAACTAGAAACATGTCATAAATAACATATTGTTATATTTCATAACCATGTCTTCCACTACATCTTGTTCATGTGACGTAAAACCTTAGTAATTACAAACTTTTTTAGATGAATTTAGTTTTCATATATAGTAAGCAATGTTTCTCAATTCTCATGTTTTTGACACTGTTATGGACAAATATATAACTTCCTTTCACATTACATCTTAATTTATTCAACAATAAAAGCTCAAAATCTGTGTTCATAAGAAAGCTACCAAATCAAGTCCAAACGCATTACAAAGAAAACATCAGAATTCCAGTGACAGTGTTCACAACCTCAAATTAAAGATCATCTAAAAGAGACAGAAAATAGCCAACAACATTGGATCATAATCAAACAAAATGAAAAGAATATTACTACTTATAAGTTATAACAAAACAGCAATTAAAACGAAATTACAAAATGACACAATTAAAAAGAGAGGTGCAGAAAGCAAACGAGAAAGACCCAGATGAGGAAATTGAGAGAGAAAGAAGAGATTGATGAAAAAGTGAGTACCTTTCCGTCGACGATGATCCAACAATCGTCTTTGGTTTTGTGGTTGGATACATCTTGAATGGTGTAGAAGTTAGAGAGAGTTGGCATGATTGTGAACTGTGATTGGAGTCCAAGGGTGTTGGGAAGAGGAAAGAGTATGCACAAAGATATTTCGATTGGTAGATAGATACTTCTGTGTTGTGCTGTTGAGCTTTGAATTCCTGCTGGTATTTGGTCTTCTTTCGGGTTCATGGGTCAACAAACAACATGGTTTCAGCGACAATTAAAAAAAAAAAAAAGGTTTCTCCTACTGTTACTTTTAGTGTCGTGTTAACGTCTGGCTTAGGGCAGGTGTTAAACATTAATTTCATTTAAATAATGATAAGAATTTAATAAAAAAAATTAATATTAAACTTTTTTAACAATAAATTAACACAATTTTCAATGCATAATTTCTATTAATGGAAGTCTTAACATATGCCCTAAAGACACAGGTTAACATTTCCCTTACTTTTAAGGTCTTGTTAAGGGCACTAGTTAAGGAAACAAAAAAAGAAATATCTACATTGAAAACATCATTTTTTATACTTTTTAAACTTTGACTGTACAAGTTTCAAGATACTTATACTATATATGGCTTCCTTAACTAGTGCCCTGGACACTAGTTAACATTTTTCTTACTTTTATCACCTTATCAATTACTAGAGTATCATCATGTGCCACGCACGGGTGACCATTGCCCTCAGGGTAATGTTTAAGGAAGTCAAAAACAGCATGTTTGCATTGGTTTCAACAATATTTTGACTTTTAAAAAGTTAAATTTATAACTTTTTACCATTTTTCAATACTATATTTATATTTTTATCTCTTTATCCAATGCCCCAAGGGTAATGGTTAACATTCTTTTTTTTTTTTTATTGGTGGACAAACTTACACAATTCTTCAAAGATAGTGGATTTCTCACTTTATTATTATAAACACTATAATGACTTATCTTATACAAACATTAAAATTAAACAATAATAGTTCACTAATAAGACTCGTTAAATAGACCCCACGTGTACACATCATTTATTTATAATTTTTTTAATAAAAATACTTATTAAGGACTATATGACTCTAATGACAATGCACTAATAAGGATTTTAATAAAAAGTACTTAAATATGTCTCACTAACTTTACATCATTAAACAAAAATAATTTATTACTTCATTTGCAAGTGGGATCAAGTAGTACATATTTTATTACTTCTTTTAAACGTAGAATCCGTTAGTTGCACATGAGAAATATGATCCTTATATAGTTGTCCGTTCCTTAATTCTGAGATGCTCTTATGATGCATTAGACTTGATAAAAGTAATTATTACACGTGTAAACATATATGTGAATGCACGTGATTGATGAATTGTTATTTCTAAATTAACCTTGAAGTTCTACAAAATTACAACCATGCTATCATGTGAATGCTTGCATTTTTGAGCGGGCAATTGAAGTTGCAGACTAAAGTCTCTTTATATATAAAGATTTGTGCGTTCTATTATTTTACATATATATTTATGGGGTTTTGGATTATACTAAAATATGTTTATATATAAGTAACAATTAGAATTTCTTCCATTTCAATAAGTGCGAATTTTGTTTTTAAAAAGAATCAAAAACAGAGTAAAAAATGATAAAAACATGTTAAATATCATAAAAAATATCAATTTACCATTTAAAAATCATACAAAACTAACACAAATATTTTCGTAATTTTTCAACTAATTGAACAATTTGAAGGGTTGTTGAAAATACAATAGAAAAGTGAGAGTAATTTTTTTTTCAAGGAGAAAAGTGAGAGTGTTAAATGTTAATGGAAAGATAATAACAATGTTTTAAATATCAAATCAAACCAAACAATGTATAATACTATTGGTGAAAGGATTTCTATTTGAGATATTTGGATAATAATATTAAATGACCTTCGTCAGTAGCCTTCTTTTAGGACGATATAGAATGTATTGCAAAGACACTCCAACACTAAAATCAGTAAGTGTCGTGAAACTAGTAGGTAATTTAAGGATAAAATGTGTGCGTGCCTGGAGAAATCCTTTTGATTTAGTACTTATGTATTTACTTGTGCATATGTCTTTGTAGGAAACACACAACTGCAAGCATAATATGGAAAGAAGCATCAGATGCGGCCTGAACGACCCATATGACTTTAAGGGGTCGTTGTTTCAGTGAAGTCATGGGACGCGTCTATGTCATGGCCCCTCTAGATCTATGAGAGAGGGATTTCACACTTAACAGTTGCATTCGAAGCTACTAGTTGAGGTAATCAAGTGATACCTTTTTTTTCCTAGCACTTCAGTATGTGAAATCCGGCCTGTTCGGACGATTCAAACCTTGTTTTGGATTTAATGCTTCCGGACTTTGTGTTGCAAGCTCGGGGTTGCTGGTCTGTGTGTTATGAGTCCACGACGTAAGATCTGGCAATAGTTGGTTCTTTATTCACTTGTCTAGAAAGACTTTCGATAGCAGGCTGTAAGCGAAGTGGTTCACGCGTGATCGTATGAGGTGTGTTCCCTCGATGTGCAATAAACACCCATTCAATTTACGATTTTTAGTTATAAGTTTAGTCAATTGCCTAATAGAAAACATCAATCATTGTGAAGACGATAACTTACTACTTTATTACTTTGAACATTTTGGTGCACTTGTCAAATTTGTCATCAGAAGATCTAGAAAAATTATAAGAGAAACTATTATGATTTATTTTTGGGGAAACAAAGGGGCCTATTTGTCATCGAACTCCGACCCCTGCATAAATTTGCATTATCCCTTACCAAGTGAGCTAAGCTCATGGGACCATTTCATTCCATATTTAATCATGACATCCTTAGATTTATCATTTTGAGTAAAAACAAAATAAAATAAAACTGTAATTTTTCCATGGGTGTGTCATTGGTTATTTTTACAGTCTTCCTCGACTGCTATTGAGATTCCTGATAAAAATCACAAGGTGCGTCACTCTATGAACTCAATGGTTTCACTGTCATGTATATGTTTTATTGAAATTATGAACACATTTTGATTCTCTAGCGTGTTTTTTTTAGTCAATTAGTCTATAAAATTACAAATAAAAGAGAGATTTAAAGATGTATTTGTAACTTTTACTTAAAGATGACCGTTGGTTGTTTACCCTAACTTTTACTTAAACTACAATTTTGTTTTTCAAACTGGAATACATAATAAAAATGTTATTTGAACAACCATTTTTTGACACAACTAAAGATATAGAAGGCAATGTGATTTTTTAATCATTTTTTGGTTGATTTGGTTTTCGTGTCTACGACTCTATGTCCACATTGTCTTGTATATCTTTGGTTGTCACATAAGTTGTTCCAAGACGGTTGTTCAAATAACACGCCACAATGCATAGAGTCGGTTTTAATTTTAATATTTGGTATGACAAGTTGTCCATTTTTTCAGCTCTTGGGAAAATGCTCGTCCAGTGGAGACAGTTTAACAGGTCTATTTTGTAGCTCTTGTCATGTAGAGTTTCAGAGGTCAAGATGTGTTAGATCATCATCAACAAATCCATTCAAGCTTTTGGTATCAACGTCTCAACATATTCCTTATGTGTGCTTATAAATTGATCAAAATATTTGTGAGAATTCCAAAAAAAATCCTCAAGCTAACCAAAATCGATGAAAATATACTATTTATATTCAACATTGATGTATGGTGAACTGAATGAGAAATATAAAACCAAGGATATGTATGTTATGATGATTTTCTTTTACGTTTTTTTAATTAAATTACTAACAATAAACAAATTTCATTTGCACAGAATACATCCTTGCCATTCAACAAATATGCATATCTGACTAGGGGTGTAAGTGGTTTGGATAAAACCGATGAAACCGAAAATTCAAACCGAACCAAACTGAAAAAATATCTGACCTTGTTTGGTTCGGTTTAAACCGAACCGAACCAACCAAAACCGATATAGTTTGGTTTGGTTCTTGGATTTTAATTTTGAGATCAAAAAACCGATAAACCGAACCGATGCTAACCTCACTCCCCATTTTAGTAATATTATCCTTCATCTCTCTCTCACACACACACACACACACTTGTGATTAAGCTCAAAATTAAGTCTAACATAAAATACTCCTTAATTCATTCACTTTCTCCCATCATCATCTTATCTCATCTCATCCCTCACACTCTATTTCGTTTCTACTAAAAAGAAACACTAAACGTAAGTCTCCTAATCTATTGTTCCTCACCGTCGATGGGATCGTCCATCTCATGTTAATTTTTTCATGTTAATTATACAAAGTAGTTTGAAAAGGAAAGAACATGGAAAACAAAGTTCTATGAAATATTTCAGTATGTTGTAGACATGAAATTCAAATCTGTGAAAATATGAATTTTTTTAATTGTATTTTCAAGCAAACCGATCAACCGAACCAAACCAACTAGTTTGGTTCGGTTTCTTTTTTGAAAAATAGTAAAACCAAACCAAACCGAACCGATGAAGATTTCATTGGTTCGGACATTATTTTGAGGAAAAACCAATCCAAACCGAACTGTTACACCCCTATATTGACGACTCACAGCTCATTTGCAAATAAAAAAAGTTCAATAATCCCTGATGCTGCTCCTCTAGTTACCTTCCCAAATCAAGAAGATACTATCTCTCAGCAATTATATGTAGGATATCACTAAGCCTAATTCATTATTTTAATTAAATCTTCAACTTTGATGAACTTGAATGCACACCAAATTTTAATGCCTCAATATGCAGAATGGAGTCCGAGCCCTTATGTTAGATACGATATATGGTTGTGTCATTCATTTAAAGGAAAATGCCATGAGTTCACTGCATTTGTAAGTGTTTCCTAGAAGCTTTTCTCTAATAAGCAAAATTTTACATGCTTGTAGGACTGACTCATAATTGAAAATTATTAAGGGATCATGATTTCTCGGTATACGAAAATCAGATCAAATATTTGATGCAGTCACGCAATCTGGACGGTCAAGTCTAGATTAGACAATTGACCTTTTGACTTTAGTAAATTGGGTCCATATACAAATTTGGAACTTGAACCGTCTAATCTTGATTTGATGGTCCATATCAGTAAGTATGTGATTGCACGATGGCAGATAATCAAAGTCCATAAGTAATATTCTATGGTTATCATAACTTTAGAGACAAACTCGAAGAGTTTTCATTTTGTGGTTAGACGTTAAAACTAAGATTTTTCTTCCTCTTTCAAACAGGAACCTGCCATAAATGCTTTGAAAGAAGTGGAAAACTTTCTAACAGCAAATCCATCAGAAATTGTGACACTAATATTAGAAGACTATGTCGAAACACCAAATGGATTAACCAATATATTCAAAGCTTCTGGATTGATGAAATACTGGTTTCCTATCTCAAGCATGCCCAAAGATGGCCAAGATTGGCCTTTAGTAAAAGACATGGTTGCTAAAAATCATAGACTCATTGTCAAGAACAAGGAACAAAGTGAAGGAATAGCTTATCAGTGGAACTATATGGTTGAAAATCAATGTAAGCAACATTTGAATATCTAGCACTATGTTTCTTTCTTTGATATAACCCTCAATATTTGTGTTATTTCTTTCTTTCTATTCAGACTTCAAGTTTGTTGTACCGCGTTTATGAGGTATTATCAAGATTAGTTTCTAATATTGCAGTAATGTTGTGTTTATGAATGCAGATGGGAAGGATGGAATGGTTCAGGGAAAATGCCCTAACCGTGCAGATTCATCTGCACTCAATGATAGAAGCAAATCTTTGGTTTTAGTAAATCACTTTAGAACAATTCCAATCCAACAAGCTACATGTAAAGATAATTCAAAAGACCTCATAAATATGCTGTCTACTTGTTATGCTGCAGCTGGTAATCGCTGGGCAAATTTTGTTGCAGTTGATTATTACAAGGTAAAATCTTCTACTGTGTATTATTGTAGGTTGACATCTTATGTATCTTGACATCCACTGTCATTTGAAATTTGATGCAGAGAAGTGATGGTGGAGGGTCATTTCAAGCTGTAGATATGTTAAATGGGAAATTAATGTGCGGATGTGATGACGTGCATGCTTGTGTGGTAAGGTTGTTATATTTTTTGTTAGTTTCAATGCATGGCCCTAGTTCACAGATAAAGATCGTAAGGCTTGAATTTTGATTTTGGTTAATTGGGTCTAAAACAAAAGTTAGAGCCGTCCTATGTTAGTTTGACAGTGCAAATCATGAATTGTGTGATTGTGTAAATGCTGGGAATTCACATTCAAATCCCTGCTTCACATGCATTAGTTATTTATGAGATATCTGTTAACTTGTTTCAAACTTCATTGTACTAACTAACTAATCTACTTGTAGAGACCAGGATTTATTAGATGAGTGGCAACATTTTGATCCAGACAATCTTGAATAAAAATGATGGATATTTGTTTTCGATAAAGAAAATCGTAGATATTTTGAACGTAGAATATCATAGTTCTATGTTATCAGAAAGATCCTTGTCAATCAATTGTCATATATTTACCTAAATATTTTGCTGTGAAAAGAACTGAAATTTCAAGATCTGCATTTATCAAATTTACATCTCCATGTAGATCTAATGCATATAATTGTTTGAAGTGATTTTATACTTGAATTTTGTACAGCATGGAACATCATGTACAAGAGGAAGCAGATAAAAATTCTTGAAATGGGAGATTCCGACAGAAATCTGAAGGAAGAAGCAACTAAAAGGCAATTTTGGTACTGAATTTTGGATTACCTGTTCAAATTTGTACGAGAAGCTCAAAAATACATCAAATAGAATTTAGTAGATAAATATGAGTGCCTGGTTTAACTTCTACCAGATATTATGCCGGTTTCATTTCCACTCCCCCGTGGAAAAACAAAAGCTAGAAATAGCGGCTTCAATGAAAGCGTGCAGCTAGTGCAATTGTAGCGCAAAAACAAACATAAGAAATATTGGTGCTGCAATTATATATGGATTACCATCTGTATTTGTCATGTATAACTTAATAAGCTCAGATGTGAATCAAATGATTTTTAGTATTACAATTACAAGAGATTAATATTATTCACAAGAGGATTGTTGAAAAACTTTATGTTCCTTCATTTGATTTGACTAGCATTAAGATTGATCTCTGATTTTGTTTTGTTTGGGAGTTATGAGAGTAAGGGAGAGGCATGCTTTCTGAGGAAAGGAGATGGAGGGAAAGGAGGAGAATCCAACCACTTTGTTTAGGAGAGTGACTTTGGAGAAGTAAAGAGAAGACTTTTGACAGTATTGTAAGAAGATTACAAATTTTGGAGAACTTTTTAAATGCCTTCCAAAGATCCACCCTTGCTTATGTTTTGAGTTAGCATAGATTTAGTATCATGAAGAGAAAAAGAAAAAAATGCAATGTGGAAAACTATCTTAACATTAGAGTATGTTTGTTCGGATGAAAGGTTTAGGAAGAGATGGATGACTTACTTTTCTTTTTTAAATTAAGGATATTATAAAATGTTTTTACTAATGTCTACTGCAGCAGGAAAATGTTAATTATGAATTTTTTACATTCACAAAACAAATCAAGAATAAATTCGGGAAGAAAACATGAGAACATCGCCCGCAAGACTGCAATACCATAAATAACACATAGGAAAAGTGTAGCAACTAAAGGATCACCTTCCCAAAACAAGGCTTTCGTCCACCAAGTTTGACCATTCATATCATTCCAAAGCTACTGCTATGAAGGTCTCTATTGACCTTGTGTATAAAACAAAAGAAAATGATAATAAAAGGAGAGAATGTGAGTCGGAATGAAGAATTGTGAAGAATAAGTGGGTATTTATAGGAAAAATGCAAACATATAGAAAATGATGCATTTCATGATCCATTTTCTCCACAAAACTGGGAAATTCATTTTACCCATTACCGCATCTAAATACTTCCAATTAATCAAGTCATACACCTTTTCGAAATTAACCATAAACAACAGTAACTCTTTTATCATTTTTTCTTGCATCATCCACCACCTCATCTGCTATTAGGACACGGACTGAGCCTCGTATATGATGCTTCAAAATGAATAGCCGCAACTGATTAGCCAACTCTTTAGCCAAACTTTTATACATACAACCAACCTGGGAAATCCTTCTAAAATCGTTCAGCCGTTGTGGACTCTCCACCTTTGGAATTAAAACAATTAAAGTACAGTTCAAACCTCTTGACAGTTTACTATTTCTATCAAATTCTGTTACAAACCGCATCACATCACTTTTAAGCTTTACCCATAAATCCTTTATATATCCAAAATTAATACCATCTAGAGTCGGACTTTGTAAACTATCACAATCTCGCACAGTGTGTCTGACCTCCATTCACGCAACTTACTCATTTGATTTCCTCTTCAAAGCATCAGACCCACTCGATGGAAAATATCCCCAACCTCCTCATTCCACAGTCGGCGACGATCAATGACTTCCCTGGCGAAATACTAATTCACATTCTCTCTTTTCTCCCTATCAAATACGTTTTCAGAACCAGTATTATTTCCAAGAGGTGGGTTCCATTATGTTATTCACTTTCTGTCATCCGCGTCGACGATGATGGCATGAACAATGCAGAGGAGTGGATTCACTTCCGCCAAATGGTGGCCACAATTATGTTATCCCCACGCTCTCAAGACTTAACCCTCAAATCTTTATATCTCAAGTTTCGTTCTAAACTCTTGGAGGCTGAGGCTGACTGTTTCAGTTTTGACAAACGGGTTGAAGCGGCAAAACAACCTCGTGTTGAGTATCTCAATCTGTTATTGGTAGACATCCCTTTGGCGCCTACCATTTTCTGCTGCAAAACACTTGTGGTTCTAAGATTGATGAAAGTACGTCATATAGCCACTTTGTTCCATTGTCCTGTTGATCTTCCATTACTTAAAAGCTTGTTTTTGTATGCAATCTGTTTCAAGGAAAAACCTAAGATTGATGGAATGTTTGAGTACAGCTATTGTTAAAGCAAATGCCGGTGTTACAGTGGGAGGGTACCTTAAACCCTTACCCAAGTTTATCAATGCTAAAATCTGTTTATTTGATGTTCCACTCAGAGCAGTTTATAACGTCCAGTTTCTAAGGGTATACGAGGTATGATATATTGATAATCATGCATCCTCTTTTATCATCCGTATTATATTATTACATTAAATCTGCGTTTTAGTTATTATATAATTGATGCAACAATACCTACATGTTCTCTTGAATAGTCTCCTGTAATTAGCATGTGGATTAAAGCTACATTTGAAAAGAAGACTAAATTGATTGATGTTATTCAAGTTAAAGGGACTAAGTTTTTATTTCGTAAATTTGAAGGACTAAATTGACCAATCCTTACAACTTTAAGGACTACAATACTGATTTAGTCTTCTTATACTAGGCCTGTTGTTCGATTGAGGTTGTTTTTACAATCCGTATGTATCTTCTTACTGTGTTGTGCAGTTCGGAAAGATTCTTCATGATGAATAAATTAATTCATATTATAAAGGACTTCCCGTGTTTGGAAACTTAACTGAACTTCAACTGCATTGTTATCATAAAGGCATTCATGACTGGGGTGAGGTGGTGAAAATGCTCCAGAAATGTCCCAAACTTCAAGCTCTTCAAATTGTAAAGGTTTGTTTGTCACATCAAAGGATAGTTATTGAATTTTAGTTGTCCTTATTTCTTTTGAAGTATTTTTACAAATCTTCTTTTGTTTCGGATTGACAAGGGGGGAATTCAACAACCAGAGAGAATTGGAAATACTCATATCATGTTTCTGAATGCGTTTTGTCTCGTCTCACTACATGTAAAATTTATGGTTATGAAGCTTTTGAAGCTGATTTTCAATTCGTAACATATATTTTGCAAAATGCAAGAGTTTTACAGGGTGACAATCTGCCATGGTACTAAAAACTCAAATCCCATGCAGAAACGCCAATTTTTAGAAGATTTGTCCTCCTGTCCCAGGATCTCTCTTGCATGTAAGGTGTTTTTCTTCGTTTCTATATATGCTACTACTAGATTTGATGGTTTGAACAATATAAGCTTTGTCTCCATGTACAAATCAAAGTTTCGCCAATTCTAGGTGCACTTGATATTAATGCAATGCACATTTCGCTTATCATTTTCTGTAATTAAATTTCTTTAGTAGAACATATTGTGGCTGATATGTACGTCTTTACTTCGTGCATTTATGACATTTAATTATTACATTTATTTGGCAAACAGCAACTGTGTGGTTGATTGCAACACCATCCTTTTCACAAATACCTCATTTTGAACATCAAATGCTCTATCGATTATGTGACTTGACCTTTGACTCGTTCGCATTTCATATTACTCTTGTGCTTAAATTTGCTGTCATCTTAGTTCAACCTAGATCTGGAGTCTGGACTTCCCTCTCCTAGATAGAGGCATTTAGAATGCATGTAGAAGAAGATATAAAAGATGTTGCTAAGAGCTCGTTCCACCTGATGGAAGTGTTTTGGAAAGATAGCTTACTAAAAATTAATAACTACCATCTTTTCATTAAAAGAGAAAGCACATTTCTTACATACTAGACATATATCCAAAAAATAATATCATTTTTATATGATAGCATATAAAATTGAAATACGAAGCAACACAGGTCGAATAGCTAGTGCTTTGAAATTGGCTTTCACGCTTTTGATATATCATTTGAGGTTTAAGCATATTTTAACTGATAGCCTTATCAAATAAAACATACAAGCTAGTGAGTTTAATAACAGTCGTTATTGGCATGTATTGCTGCTGTGCTTCTGACTTTCCAACACAAGCTGAGAGAACCACCACAGAGAACATGGCTACAAATGCAATGTAATGAAATGAAATAACCTTCCTCTGAAATTAAGTGCTCTCATTTACAGATTACAAGTTTTTGAAACGAGCCTTATTTCAAACCCTGGTTTTACTTCGTGAAGCTCACTTTTTTATTACTTGCTAGTGAACTGTCAGATTCAAAATTTGTTTTACAGTCACTCATACATGTAGAAAACTATATATCCTAGACTCGTCCATTGTAGAATCGATCACTACAAGTGTCTTCTTAGGCTAGTTTGGAGCTTAAATCAAGAAATAAAACACCTGCCTTGTAAACACAAACTAGGTATTCGAGATTCAGAATTGTACGCAGGTTTTTATAACACTGGGTGCTTTCTTGTGATTGATAGAAATTCATTCAGGGATACTTTGATAGGAACCATTGTAAGAAGTAGTGACATTTTCTAGGTGCGTTAATTGGGAATTAGAAACATAAAGCAAAGCTTATGGTTTAATCTTTCACTTCCAAAAAAGGGGTTTAGGGGTTTTCAAAAAGATATTTCATAGAAAGTAATAAGATAGTTAATTGTAATTTCAAAAGGTAGGAAATCACAACTCCTACCATTATCCTGTAAAGTTGGAGTTGTATGCGAGTCTTCTTAGTCTTTGTCGAAGATTTTGTCTTGGATCTAAAACATATCACATCTTGATTACAACTTTCACACAATTGGGTTGCTTCATTAGCTCAAATGCTTTGTTTATATCTGCCAATGGTACCTCATGGGTGAGCAGTTCTTGAAGAGGGAATTCCTATAAAATATAAAATAGTGCAATACATTTGTTATTGGACATTTTGTTATCCCAAATAATCATACATATACAAAAACAACCATTAAGCAAAATTTTAAATGTAGATTCATGCAAATATTAAATTTAAAGAAAAAACATGCACACAAAACAAAAGTTTAGTTTCTTGATGATTATTACCTCATTCTGACATTTGTCAGCTATGATGGGAAGGTCCGATGTGGTTTTCAGTCCTCCGAAAACAGAACCTTTCAATGTTCTACCAAATAGAATGGCAATAAGATCAAATGGTACAATATTTTCAACTCCTGAACCAATAGCTATTGTTTTACTAAGCATGTTAGAGAAAACATTATGATTCTAAAAAAATTAAAACATTATTTCCAGTGTAGAAATGCATTCTCTCTAGTTATAGCTAAAAATCGAAGATGTTGTTAACAAGCGAACAAACGTATATCATAAGACGAAGCATAACATATCAAACAAATTAACCATGTGATCAAGATTTATCCGACTCAATTAACCAAACAATTGAATTATTTAACGAAGCTGAACTTACTAATTTCGTGGCTTCAACGGATACATTAAGTAAAGAAGGAACTCCAGTGCACTCAAAGGAATAATCCACACCCATTCCACCACTTAGTTCTTTAACCAAATCAGAAGCAGACTTATATGAACCACTTGGATTTATAAAGTGTGTCATTCCAAAAGCTTCTCCTTTTTCTCTCTTCATCTCATTTTTATCAACCCCAATTATTTTACTTGCTCCCATCATTTTGGCTCCACCTATGACCTGCACCACAAGGTCTCACTCTCATCATATAATCAAAAAATTAGCGGAACTGCAGTTACGACCACAATCACAATTTAAAACTACGACAAAGATATAAATATGTTTTATTCAAATACCCCTAAGCCAACAGCTCCAAGACCAAACACAGCAACACTTGAACCACTTTTAACCTTGGCTTCCTTCCAAGCAGCTCCATAACCAGTTGAAAACCCACATGAGATGAAACTTGCATAAGCTAGATTAATGGTTGGATCAACTTTGAGAAGGTAGTTGACATCAACAACGACATATTCTGACCATGTAGCACAGCTCAAAACATGATATAGTCTTTGGCCTCGAATCGACAACCTTGAAGTGTTATCAGGCATTAGACCAGTGAATCTTACAGGGTATGTAAGACAAAGATTGGTTTTTCTTGAAACACAATTCACACATTCTTGACACTCCCCTACATATGTTGGAATTATAATATCCCCTTCTTTCATATTTGTCACTTCATCACCAACACTCTCTATAACACTGTTTTAATGCAATATAATCAATATATAATATATAAGAAAAACAAGGTTCAACAGAAAAATGGTTTTAATCTATTGATTAATTATATTTTTGGTGTTTTACCCAACTCCTTCATGCCCAAGTGCTAGGGGGAATTTATTCTGCAAATTAATATTTATAGAAATCACAATTAGCAAATGTCAAATCAAAATGATAATATTAAAATCTACAAACTGTAAATAACATACATGTGGAAATCCTTGAGTGCTTGAGATATCTGTGTGGCAGAGACTAGCACAAAGCATCTTAACTCGAACTTCTTTTGACTTTGGTGGATCTACTTGTATATCTTCAATTGTCACTGCTTTTCCTAGCCCCCAACATATTGCAGCTACAATTTCCATAGAAATAGAATCATATCATATATTTACACATGTGTGAGTGAAAGAATGTAATAAAAAAAAATTACATTACATAAAAAACATGGTGATACCTTTGCATGTAATAACTTGTGAGGTGCTTGACATATTGAAGATGAAATGAGCAAATATTCTGAATATTGGGAGCAAAGAGAATATAAGTAGTGATATTACTTAAAAAAGACAAGTATTGATACTATTAAAATAATAACATAGGTATATAAAATTTAGTCAACACTACAAATATTAAAATAAAAGAGATTCATTGAATACAAACACCTCCAATCATTTTTCCTTTAATATGATGTGAGAACACATTGATGGAGGTTTGTTTGAAATATTTTTATAATCTACAAATGAAATTATTTCATTAATAGCTACTAAAAAAACAGATACAATCCATCTTAAAAAAACTAATATATACAAAGTTACGAAATGACCAATTTATGAAATTTCAAAGGGGAAAAACTGGAATATTATCAAATTTTTATAAGAAAAAAAAAACTATTTCATGTTGGTACCAAAGTAATAAATTATATTTTTTACATGAGCATATCTCAGTTGGCAAGCATTATTATATGCAGGGCTGGAGTTCGAACCCCAAACATCTCACTTGTTCATCTTGAATAATGGTGAATTCTAACCACTAAACTAGATGAGGAAAAAAAAAAAAATTTAACCTCCAAATGGTTGAGTTTGCGTTAATCATCTCATTATTATATTCAATATTTTATTGTATGATCCATGACCGGCTATACAGTGAACCACTGAACCTACTTATCAAATTATTCCTCCACCCTCACATTAGTCAAATAATTTAAGCTTGTTTTTTTTTATACAAAAGCTTGTTTTTTATGATCTTTTTTAAACTTTTTTTACGATTAATATTTTAAACTATCTATCAATCTATATACACTATACGTTTACAACTTTTTTTTGACAAAAATAAACGATATTTATTCATTCAAATTGATAGAGTGCATCAATACAATACAAATCTAAAGTCGTTAAAAACAAAAAGAATGAATATGCGAATAAACTGATGTTAATAGCATAAAATGACAGAGTACATATGCCTCAAATATGACTGTATTCACGCCACCGAAATATTCATGTTTTCGGATCTACAACGTTGACGATACAAAAGCCATTAATTGAATCTGCACTTGATCAAAACTAATCTTTCAACTTCAATCAAATAAACACCGCACTAAGACGGAAAATAAAAAACACCGCACAAAGACGGAAAATCAAAATAAACAAAGTCGTACTAGACGATGAAATCACCAAAAGAAACTAAAGAAAACTAAAAATATGTGAAAATCACTTATTTTGCTAAAAGAGAAATTAAAACAATTCAGAGGGGGTGATTTTGGATAAAAAAATGACCATAAATCACCCATCTTTGATAGATTAAGAAGAAGAAAAGTTGTGAGGGCTATAATTTGAAAAAGGGAAAGCGAAAGATCAATTAAATATTTACATATAATTTTTACTTTATATTAGTATTGTTATGAAATTGATCCTTAACATTACAAGATATTATAAAGTATATAAGAACAAAGAGAAAAGAAAAAAGAGAGAACATGATAGTATATTGTATTACTTCATAGGTGTGTTATTACATTGTAATGTAGATCCTACTTATAGGACACATATAAATAAATAAATGATCACACTACAATCCACTCACTAGTGGGAGTTATAATCAAGTGGAAGGGTAATGGATGGACATTCACTAATAGATATATTCATAACACTCTTCCTTGGATGTCCATCAAGGATATGCCTCATTAAAACCTTATTAGACAAAGACCCAATGGGAAAAAATTATAGTGAAGGAAAAAGAGTACAACATCCTTTTGTGTCATAATCTGTCTCATTAAAAACCTTATCAGGAAAACTCAGTGGTATAAAATCATGGTTAAGGGCAAAAGAGTGCAGAACACATTCTTCTCTCTCCCTCATAAAGACAACAAAGAAGTTTAAATAATCTTTTATACTAGTTACTCAAAATCATTACTTGGCAGTGACTCTGTAGAAAGAAATGATCTATCTTCAAACTCTTCTCCAAATTAACGGATCTTGAGATATCTTCATATTGAGTTGTTGAAAGAACCTCTTTTTAAAATTAGAACACCGCAAGTTTCTTGTATGTATAAAATCATAATCTTTAATAAAGAACATTCTCCACTTCCTTGATGTGGTGTTAGCAATTTCAAACGATTGGGTGTTATTGTTCTTTCGTCAAGGTATAAATTGTATGCTTGACTTTGCTGCAATATCTGTATTTACTAATATTGACAAAACTTAAATACCACAATATATATAATAAGAAAAATACATTAGTGTCCTCACTTGACCAATTCAAGTTGTTCATAATTTTCTTGAGAGCATGATCTTTACTCATATCAAGTGACATTACAATCATTCTAGTACATAGATTTGTCCACATCAACATTTATATAATAACAAATTTTAGAATCTCTTCAAGATTTCTAATAATTTTTTATACCATTATCTTAAAATCGATTATAACAAATTCATTTCCAAATCCTTAAAATGGACAAATGATGTCATCTTTTCAATAATTTTGATAGTATGTATTACACAAATGAAATCCTTCAGGGAGTTTCATATATCTCTATCAAGTGACTCATATAAATAAATTGTAACACATCTTTCATATAATTTGAGCCTTTCATGTGCTACTGAACTTAATCAAGTATGAAAAAGTTCTTGAATTCACTTAAGGTCAATATGTCTTTAAAGAATATATGTCTCTTAAAAATAAATGGTAGACATTTATCTATTCACTTCAGGTGAACATATCAAACTCTATATATATGTATTTTACCATTCTAATTTCTTTTTCGCGAGAAAAAATGATACATATCCATTTAACTTCACACCTTTAAGTGTGAGGGCTACGAGTCCAAACAAGGTATACATTGTGAAGTGAGTTTGATTTCACTAGAATTGTCTATTTTTATTTGTAAATATTTTCATTATCTATAACTTTAATAGACTTTAAACCATGACCCTCATTATTACTTACCACACATAGCGCTATATTATATGAATAAAAAAACATGTCAACGTTGACTTCATTTTGGTTTCATCTCATTCCATTGAGATATTTCATTCATGACATAATTTATTAATATTTCATAAGTTTCAGGTACCTAATTTATTAATATTTATCAATTATGTCAGAAAACTCTTTTAGAGTGTCTATATCCTCGTTTGAGTTATCTTTCCTTTAAACTCATTTTCTTATTCGAGGTTTTTTTTTATATTTGGAACCGATTGATCTATCATGCTTTAAGCACGATTGAAACTCATTTGTAGTATTAGATTATTTGACATGGACATCTATTTTGTTTGGAGCATTAACAGTTGATATTTGATTTATTTACCTTTGCAAATGAGTTATATCTTGAGGATCAAGACGAGACAATAATATTTCCTTTCAAATAATTTATTTGAATTTTAGGTTCACATTTTCAGCTGCTTATTATCTCCCCTAATATTGGGAAAACTAATCCATTAATTGAGAATCAGCCTACTGGGCTGTAAATAAGTGTATTAATTTAAATATCATCTTATATATAAGTGAGAGACTCATTCTTTTAAATTGTCAACTTTCTCTTGGAGCTAGTAACACACGATAGTTACTAGATTGAAGAATCTTCTGACTCTTTAATATATATCCATTTTTTTTCCAACTAGTTTCTGCATCATAATAAACCCGGGATAACCTAATCGGTTTTGCCAACGATAAATTAAATATAATATGTAAACTTCAGGTTTCCAATAAAATGTGCTTCCATTGCACTAATATAAGTGTAATATAAATCATAGATAATTTTTTGTTCACTACACTTATATTCTCCAAAGTATATCTCGTAATATAGAGATATTAAACATTTTTTTCTTCAATATGATATCAATTTAGAATGATATCCTTGAAACATAACAAATTTCTATGAAATTAGTTTCATATAATGCTCTTGTGGATATCATATAATGCATTCTTAGTGCGTAATTCTATTACTCCGTATAACAATATTTTTTACTCTTATAGAGTCTTCAATATTATTTTATTTATTTACTTATTTACCATCAAATTTAATAGGAAGATTAGTTTCTTTGTATCACTCATTTAAATATTTTTATAGTCTTTGCATAAGAAATATTTCATTTACAAACAATATCCAACAAAATATTCATAAAATTATTGTGCTCCTTAGTGAATCCAAGTTCTAGGAGCAATAGTTGCTCGAAACCTCAAAATAGTTTATGTATACTTTTTAGAAGGAATCAATAATACAAATATAATTTATAGTTATGCTGTCAACTAACAAGAATCCCATTTCAAAACAATATAGTTCGTAAGTCTTAATTGTTTTGGAAATTTAGGTCTAACGGATTTCATAAAACATGTTCAATAATTATGTATCAATAGCGGAAGTAAACAAAACATTGAACATGAATATAAACGGATCTACGACATGTTTGATTTATCAAGGATATTAAGAACTAGTGTATTAGGAATACCTGGATTGAAGCTTTGATGGCAGTCATCTCAACAGCAACATAAACAGGGAGGTGATCTGAAACAAACAACAAAGTTAACGGCGACTGATTTGGTTCTTCCTCAACCGGTACCTTAATGCCTCAAGTTCTCTTAAGATGGGGAGAAGAGAGAGTATTACCGTGTATAGTATATTGGGGACCATAGCCTCTTTTATATTGGATGGTCATTAGGGTTTTCAATTATTCCGTTAATGGGTCATCCATACATCCACTCATTGAGTCCATATCAATTAATTAAATATTTAATTAATTATCAAACTAGAAATATAATAGCCTTAATACTTAATTTGATGACTAATCAATTAAGGCTCACAATTGATAAGTAGCTAACATAATTATTAATACGATATTTGCCCACATAATTAATGATATCGGAATATAATTAGATAATAAAATATTCCAACAATCTCCCACCTGGGCTACATATCTTAATAATTATACCAAAATTCTTTAGGCGTGCGTCTGAATTCTATTTATCTTTAGATTTCAACTTTACAATCTGGTTCACCTCATACATTAATAACAGGACCACTGCGGGTGTCGTCACTGACTTATAACGTGACGGAACCCCGACGACCACCATATCAACGCACTTGATGACATACATCGATATGGATGAGTGACATGAAAATTTCATGTAATGTGATCTCTAAATCATGTCTATTTCCAATTGATCCAACATAAAGCTTTAGTGAGATCAAACTAAAGTTTGCAAAGTCAATATTTGCACAAATAATACAAAAATGGTTATAACAAGAATAACCTCATGAACTTTATTTCTGTAGAAAATCATAACATAAAGTCTGTATCGATACTAAAATAATACACACACACACACACACACACACATATATATATATAACATAACATAAAGAGACTCCACTAATCCAAGAAATCCTTAATGACAACAACCATACGAAAGACATTAGGTGTCATGTCTTTGATTAGTGGTATAGCTAGCATAAAGTTTGTCTCTACATGTTCTATCATTTAACAACAATAATCTACAAGGTAATGAACCTTATAAACTTTGTTGTTAAATAGCTATACTACTGAATTATGTCATTGTATAACTTGAGCGGTCTTTCAATACCTTTAACTATATGCAACCAAGTGACATAAATAGTTACAGTAATTTCCTGAATTAGGATGTGTATTATATACAAACATCCAAAAGCCAGAGTCTGACACATAAATGATCTCCAATTGTCAGATTACTGATGTGAGCATAAACTCTCTTGTTCTCTTTAATAATCTTCATGGTTGCCTTTTGAACAATTCAAACTTTGAATTGGTCAAGTATCTGCCAAACAATCTTACTATATACGCTACTTCCAAATGCGTATAATAAAATCATACACAAAAATCCTATAGGCAAAGCATAGAAAAATACTTAAATTTCTAAATTCATAAATTTTCTAATTGACAATACTTGAAACTGAAAAAGTCTCTCTCGGTGATTGAGGTCACCCATAATTTATTAACTTTAATGTCAATTTATTTTCAGCTTTATTGATATAACTCTTTTGTGATATCTGAAGGATACCTGGAGAGTAATCTCTAAGTATCTAAAACTTGATACAAAAGAAGTGTCCCCAAGATCTTTCATCGTTAAACTGTCAATAGGGATTTTCTTGGTTTCACATAACTAATATATATCATTGTTAACTAAATAAAATATAGTCAACACATTAAACTTGAAAGATAAATTTTCTCCCACTGAGCTTACTAAATTCACAATTCTCCATAATATCATCTCAAAACCAAATAACACAATTACTTTATGAGAATTTAAGGTAACACAAAAGAGACAAATTTCTTAAATCATAAGTGGATTTCATGATTTTGCAAACCATCTACTTTGTATCAATTGACACAAAAGTTTTCTTTAGTTGCACCATATTGTATCATTAATGCTATCATTAAGAAACATTGTATTGACATCCATCTTATTTAGCTCAAAAATTATAATAAGCAAATTAGTATCATGACTATCCTAATAGAGTCATGATGTCTCTACATCTCCATCTGTGCATTATTTTTAAAGAGATTCTTTTTAAATAATGTTGAAGTTCTTTTGTTATTTTCTTTCAAACTGAATCCTTATGTTAAAATGAAAGAAGGTATGACCATATGATTTCTCGCTCTTTTGTTCATGATGCAAATATTGTTTTAGGCAAAATTTGTCAAAGGGGGAGATTGTTAGCTTTTTAGACATGTATTGGCTGCATTTTGTTAAAACATTAGTTCTAGCAAGATGTCAGACACGATGTCTTAACATTTTGGTACGACATCATAGAATGCCTTGTTCCGCTTACTTGGAAATTCATTTTAAACGTGAAGATGTCCATATATTCTCTGAAGAGTTGACCAAGTAAGCATGTTTCTAGAAGCAGAAATAGGCGGTTTATGATTAGCGTGTTTTTGAAGAATGTTGTTGCAACATTTAAGGAAACATCTGATATGCTTCAAAATACTTGTGCTAAAATCTCGTGATTCATCTAATTGTTTAGCCCGATTCGAGCATCAAGCCCATTCAGCATGCATGCTATATAAAGGAAGACATAAGACCTAATTGGGTACTGAAGCTGCAAATTACAAAAGAGTCTTTCAGGGTTTTAGTCTGTCGCTGTTATTTGTGAACCACACTTATATCATTTTGATATTAGAGTTGGACTTTGTTATTGAGTTGTAAAACTCTGAATCTCTCAAAGCTGTAAGCATGAGTTGATTCATTGTCTAGGAGAGGGTCTCCATATTTGTTAGTATTTAAAAGACGGTCACTGGATTATGATTAAGAGGAAGTGGGAGGGGGATCTCTCATATCTAGGACTAGAGAGAGTCTTAAGTTGAAATTACACGAGTAGTGATTAAGTGAGAAGTTAGTAGGCTGGTGAAAGCTTTTATGTATGCTTCGCATTGATACTACTATAGTGAATTTCCTTCCTGCTTGGTACCCCCTAGATGTACACTACTAGAAAAAGCAAAATTAGAGATGGAAATTAGTGACGGAAAAAATAAAATCCCTCATAAATTTCTTGGTCGCAAAATTTAGTGACGGAATTTGAGAGGGATTTCATGTTTTCCCTCACTAAATTTCCCTCACTAATTTTTGTTTTTTTAGTAGTGGTAGGTGAAGTTGCACCGAACTGGGTTAACAAATTACTTGTGTCTTTTACTTTCTGTTAATAGTTATTTGTTTTTTCTGATGTCCTGATGTTCTGACGTCTTGCGTAACATCTGACTTGTTATAACATTGTGTTCAACATCTGTTTTAGTTGCGTGCCAGAATTTTAGCTTTCAAGAAAGAAGGAAAATTCCTTGGACTTTAAGAAACATATGACACAACATGAAGTTCAAGCTTAGACAGATAAATTGCATAGTCACTCACAATTTCAGAGAAGGTAATGAAGTTGCAGATTAATTGGCTAACTTTTTTTAAAAAAAACAAAGGGAGGGAAGCCTAACAAGGAGCCAGGGTAACCCAAAATATATTACCAAAGAAAAGGAGGAACAACAAAACAAAGATGAGGGGGGCCAAACCAAACCTCCTCAGGGATTAACAAACTTATATATAGGCATCCGAAGCTTATCTTTAACAAAAGCACTTCTAATATAGTTGGGAATATCCATCCAAATTTTTAAATGACTAAGAGAAAGTCCTATGCTAGCTAAAAGATCAGCACAACAATTTCCCTCTCTATAAACATGGGAAACAACAAAGTTCATTTCCGAAACTCTAGATAAACAATTTTCCCATCTGTTTCTTAGCCTCCAAGAAATGAGATACTTGTTTTTGAAAGCATTCACTACAAGTGCTGAATCACATTCCAACCAAAGATAATAACTTTGGTTTATCTTTATAAAAGTTAACAGTTTGGCAGGATCCTCCTAGTTTTATTAGAACTTCTTATGTAAAGAACAAATTAGAAATGCCTTCCTATAGGTTTAAATCCTTCTAATGGAGTTTTGGTTTGGTCCCCTCCATTTTGTATTCTCTTTTCTTAGCTACCTACATTTGGTATAAAAAAAAGACCTGTGCTATTGGAAAGAAACGTAAGAATTACAAAGTACTGCTCTTATAAAAAAAACATTTCAAAGAATTGCTCTTATACAAAAAATGATGCATAGAGCGAAATACATTAGCCAGTTTAAGATAAAATCGCAAAAACAAACATTTGCGTATATTTAATTAAGTTTAAGGGTAGAAAAATAAATTAGTTTTAAAATCCCTCCTCTCCCCTTGTAAACCAAACACATTTTTTAATTAAAATTCATCCCCTCTCCTCTTTTGAACCAAACATATATATATATATATATATAATTAGAATATCTCCCTTTACCCCTCCCCTTGCTTTCCTTCCCCTCCGTTGAATCTAACGGACTTATATGGTTCAAGTATCGGTGCTTTTTGTAATTATTGGGTGATGGGGCTATTAAGATTTTTCTCTTATGTTTAAAAAAATTAATTTTTCTTTTCTTTTCAAGATTAATTGGACCCTCCTTAAAAAAAAGATTAATTGGACCCCCCCTCCCATCCAAACTTAGGTATTCTTGGGTAGGTTAAAAACCCGTTCCCTGGTCCTCGTGAGCTTAGCTCAGTTGGTAAGGACAATGCATAAAATATGCAAGGTCTGAGGTTCGAGCCCCGGCCACCACCCAAAAAAAAAAAACCCGATCCCTGAAATAACAGAATCAGGAATAGGATTTTCTTTATAAA
>Ga0315914_1002666_pt1 | contig 27325 bp, 18 predicted proteins | sample MpolenodulesMG_FD_203920 | JGI IMG/M metagenome (GOLD analysis project Ga0315914, IMG submission 203920) | Medicago polymorpha root nodule microbial communities from Los Angeles, California, United States - elongated nodules | ecosystem: Host-associated > Plants > Roots > Nodule | place: USA...
TCATTGTTGGATGAACTATACTTACGATGCAAGAGATATTAGAGTTCTCATAACTTAATTGAACAGTTGGTCTCACAATTATGCATCATAAAAAAATAATGATTAAAATAAAATTTGATTTCTCCTAGATAATATCTTCCATCTAATTTGTTTATTTTGAGGGTGTAAATTAATGTGTTGATGACATAGAAATAAGGTTTGACGCAAAAATTCACATATTCATACCATATCACAAAAAGTCCAAACTCAAATGTACTCGTCGAGAAAAGGTAAAATGGGATATCAGTATTGTATAATAAAAAGTTTTCCTTTAATTTACAATGCATTGATATAAGGTTATCAATGCATTGCATATTATTCTTTTCCACAAAAAAATGCATTGCATATTATGCCTTTTAATAATTTAAAATAAAATATATTTTGTTTATCAATGACTTTTAAATTATTTCTTATGTCACTTTCTCCATTTTCAGATGAATATTCCATATGACTTCTATTCTTTTTACGTCGGGAAAAGGCGATAATAAGTAAATAAAAATAAAATGATTGTTGTTTGTATTTGTATAAGACATGATTATTTTTTTATGAATGTACAATTAATTTATACATACATTTAATGATGTGTTGCCACGTCAATAAATAAATGTGACAATTAATTTGTTTTCATATATGTCAGCATATCATTGGATGCATGTGTAAATTAATTATACATTATATATTTATTTTATTTTATTTTTATTTCAATTCATCGCCCAAAATAATTTTGTATACACTCCTCCAAATTCAATATACTCTCTCATTTGTTGACGACAATTAATAAATTTAAATAATTATTAAAATTATTTTATAAAGTTATTTTACACATTTATTCATTTATTATAATTTTGAATAAATGTGAAAATCTCAAGCAACATTTATTTTAGGGGTGGAGCAACATTTAATTTGAAAGGAAGGAGTATAATTTACATATTTGCTTTTATAAGAGCTAATTTTCCCACTACTAATGTAGTATATTGTTTGTCCTGAGCACAATTTAGTTGATAGTTAAAATGACAATATTATGCAGGGGTTGAGGTTTAAACCTCAGACTCTCCACATTTTCACAATTAAAATGTGTGAGCCTCAGCTCATAGACTATTTGAACAACAACAAAAAAGAACCTATTACATTGTTTGTGCCTCCTCCCCCACATAGAGAAAAACTCAAATTATTTTACTAAACAAATTTTTTATTTCATTAAAGAATGTTTCTATTACTCAATTAAAAATTCTTCTCCATAAAATAATAAGTAATAACTCTTCAAATTGATTCAAACACACGATACATTAGTTCATCCATTTCCATGCAAAAATGTGTACATTGGCAAACCCGACAATGTGAATGTGATTGTGTGCATAAAATGTTAAACTGACGGTGTTAAAATTAATCTCTTATGAAGAAATAATATTGAAACATTCCACATTGATATTGCACGCAGCCACGCATGCGTAAAACTTTTTTTACAGCACCATTACATAAAAATAAAGTAATACAATATTAATATGAACCTTTAGAGACTATTCTTAGCAGAAGAAAAAATAACTCCAAAGTTGTCTTTGAATTTATTAAATCTAATGTAATGGAGCGGAATGTAGTAGAGTTTAATGGAATAGAATAAAGTAAATATCCCATTCCATTACTTGGACAAGGGATAGAATGAAATGAGTAATCACTTTTTATTTCTTTTTATCTTTCTTGTAAACACACAAATATGTTTTTTTTTCAATCTTGTTAAAAATATTTTTTTCAAAGACCAAAATATATATATTTCAATCTTATTTTATTTATTAAAAACATAAAACTACGCATGATTTCATCCCTTACCCAGGTAAGTCCTGGGTAAGTCCTCTAAAAAAAAATAAAGGTAAGTGATGGAATGAGATGGAATCCATTATTATTTTTAAAATTCAAACAATGGAATGTTAATTCATTTCATCGATTTTTATTCAACCTCATCTCATTCTGTTAATCCAAACCTAGTATATGCATGTTAAACTATGAAGCTCCTTATTCTCTATAAAAGGCTTGAAATTCTTTCCACAAACTGAAGTAGAGATCCTCTCAATTTTCTAAAATAAATGGCAATGTCCATTAGTAAAGTTTTAGTGTATTAATGTCCCATATTCTAAAAATATGTTCATTTATATCATGTATATGGTCACATTCATAGACCAGATACATTACTTATTAACCTAAAAAATAGTTTTTTTTTTTTTTATAAATATGATCAGATGGAGTACAAAACTATAATGGAAATTGTCATTAATTTTAAAAAATGGAGAGGATCTCAACTTCTCAAACCGTGTGATTCTTCCATCTAAGACCTCATCCATCACGCCAACAAACCTTATCATGTTGATGTTGCTTCAGTATTCAATCTCTGCTACCCACATCCCCCCTGCTCCTAACAAATAGATAACATTTGCCTATAAAAAAAGATCTTGAATATTAATTGATCTGTCATTGGGTTTTGGGGAGGCAAAGTTTATCTCAACGTGGTTAATAGGGTTCGGAAAAGCACACACGTTGGGATTTTCCTAGCAAGGTTACTCAAACTAAAAAATTGGCATTGAAGGGACTGGGAGTGACGTTCATTGACACTCAATTTCTAGCAGTATCTTTTTCGAGCAACTGCTCAAGTCTAAGACGCTTTTTCAAGCGACATTATGCATGTTCAGGTACTGCTCAAGTCTAAGACACTTTTGGTTTTCCATTCGCTCTTCATCTTGTTTGTATTCTCCTAGTGATTGTGTGAATGTGAGAATTGTACATGCCTATAACCAACAAACTATAAAAACCGATCATAGCAACTCATTCAACAAGGGTGTCGACAAGAGTGGAAGATACACCAAGTATACTACTACTGTATTGCATAATTCTCAGACTCAAACCTCAACAAATTCAGAGATTAAAATTGGGATGATGGATATCGCACTTATAAGAATTGAAAAAACATAATCTTATAATTAGCAGAGCCCAATGTCAAATTAATTGACGCATTTAAGACTAGTTAAATCAAAACAACCGGTGGATTTCCATCATCGATTTTAAATAACCAATCTAATTGAACATAAGATAAATTCATAAAAACATCCAAATCTTTAGGAGTAAAAACCTACATAATTTAGAATACAGTAAATTAATCCACATATTTGGAAGCAATCATATCGCAAAATCCAAATACCGAGTTTATCTCCAACGATAAAACGGTCTCACAGGTCAATTGAAGTACATGAACTGGACAAAGACAAGGCGAATCACCAGTTCTAAGAGCCTTGTTTAGCTGGATTGTAAGATAAACAAAGACCGTCCAATTGATTCAAAGGATTACACCACAATAGCTAATTATGATGGCACTGCAATAAAAAAATTAAAAAGAAAAGGTCAAAAAATTGAAGGCAGAGAGAAGCACAATGTTACATAAACGCAGCCTCAAAGAAACAGTAAAAAATACAGACATTCCTAGGAAGGGTGAATGTAAAAGAAACTCAACATAAACATATATATAATACATGAAGATGATCAAAGGCTTTTATAAACAAATAAAGAACAGCTGCCACTTGTAATTAAATTATTACGGATGGACACGAAATAAAAATTATACTCCAATTTAGAAAGAAAGTTGTAGAATGGGAAACACTTTAAGTAATCAAGATACCAAAAGAAATAGCTTGCGACATGCCATCACTTATTGGACAATACAGTTTACCAAAATACTAGAATGGGATACATACAACTGACTGAAACTGATGATAGACCAAATATTTTTATAGAAGGCTTTTTGGTGAAGGATTCAACTAAAGCATAATATTAAACAATCTTAGATAACAATAATAAAATAGAGAATGAATGTGCCTAAAAAAACGAAGTCGAATGAAATGACAAGGAAGAACATACTGTAGGTAGATGTATCAATCTGCTCGGGAAGCTGCTTTATATCCACCTCGAACCGGGACTGAACCTGGAATACACAACAAATGAAAGATGTAAATATTCTGAACGATGACAGCAAGCCAAATGCTCGGCAAGGAATTATGGCAGATGGTGTTGCAATAAATGAACACATGATGGACATGTTAAAATACAAATATATCTGCACACATAATATAAATAATACAACTATAACTTATTTCATGGTGTTGACAAAAACCGGGGTGATATTACAATTTTCATCACTGCAAATCAGGTAAATAATAGGAAAACAGGGCACACGTTGCAGAGGCTGGATATTATGGATTTTTTTAACCAATGTTCAAAAGTAATTAAAAAGAATAATGTGGGATAATGGGCAACACAATGATTCGGTGAGTAATGAGCAATGCCGGAGATAATGGAACAGGTTAGCACTTGGTTCAACAATAAAGCAAACTGCAGAAGGAAACTCAAATAATCTTGATAAAGGGCAGGCCATCTGCCAATAACCCACAACACCATAAATCAACTCTTATGGCATGCTGAGTGATTTACACGGAATCATGGCACCGCCACTGCTTTCAAATGATACTGAATAAATAGACAAAAGATAATTGACTTACATTGTTGAGAACATCAACATCGCTTGAACATGAAACGAATGTTATTGCAAGGCCCTTGGTGCCAAACCTTCCAGCTCGGCCAACCTGTTTACAATTTCATCAAAAATGAAATGACAATTAATGACTCTGGACTATAATAAAGGGACATGAAAACTAATTTTACAATTAAATTAGAAAAAGATAAGATAGTCAAAATCATACCCTGTGCAAGTATGTGTCTGCAGAGTCAGGCATGTCATAGTTTATCACGATATTCACACGTTCAATGTCAATTCCCCTGCCAACTAAATCTGTTGCTACAAGAATCCTTGTATGCCCCTCCTTAAAGCCTTTATATCGCTTCAACCTGCACAAGACATTGTTCGAGATAAGACATAACTTAATTTACCACTTTTTTTTGTTACATATTTAAGGATTGGTACACAAAAAAGCAAACAGAAGACCAGATCAGTTGATTGACCTATGTTAATGAAACGAAAGGCTGCAGTATAAACAGTAACATAGTAGGTAAAACCACACAAATTGCTGTTTAAGACAAGCAAGTGATATGTATCATGTCCAGGAATAACATAGGTCAATAATAGCCTTAATCTTTAAATTCATCATAAATTGGTGAGATCATGTTACATGTATCACTGTTTCACCTGCATTTTCTTGTTGCTCTATATCAACCATTCCCATTTAAGAATTCAAACTAAAGTGTAGAGGGTTAAGTTAAGCTATTGAAAAAAAGAACTGAGGGGGTGTTCTCATTCGACAGAGCAGAAAGGTCTCCTGGGTGTTCACATGGCAGACCAGTTATTTGACTCCGGCTCTTCTGTTTCAGGAAGCATCTTCCCCTAACAGTTTCGGTGGTCACTCTGAATATTGGTGCCTGAGAAAGTGAAGGTGCAGAATGATGGTGGAATTTGGCATTCAACTCGTTTGGGACTTGGTATTTTGTTCATGTTATAAGTTGGAACTCGGAATAATGCATATTTAAGTTTTTATGTGTCTCTGAATTACATTTTACAATCCAAGAGTAACTGAACCATTCATGACTAGACAACATAGGGTAGAAGTAGGTCTTTTTTGCAAATTGGAGGGAGAGCAAATTGAATGCAACTTGCATTTAATTTCACGGGAATAAGTATTTTTTAACATGATTAAATAGGGTAGAAGTTGGTCTTTTTTGTCTATAATTTGGGAAAAAGTGAGATTTTTTTTCTTATAATTTGGTATGGAGGGAGTGCAATCTCACGTAAGAATCATTTGTTTCCTACATTCTTAAATGATTCTTACGTGAGATTACACTCCCTCCGTACCAAATTATACTAGTTACATATCCTTTTTTCAAAAATTCAACACTAGTTACATATCCTTTATTTTTTTACATTTACCCAACGTAATATGCAGCAGAAAATAGAACTATAGCAAATACTGTTAATATAATTGCTCATGATAGCCATGTGATATCTCTAATAAAATTCAGTTAAAACCAAAAAGAAAAATATGGATTATTAAAATCATCAATTAAATGTTAATGAAGATAAGATGCCCACATAATACAAACCTTTCTTCCTGGGACATTCCAGAATGAATGCATATGGATGGAAAGTTGCATTCCACAAGCAATTTGTCCAGCTCAGCAGCTCTGCTGACACTTTTCACAAAGATGACAACTTGATTGAAGTCCAGTGCATCAAGAAGATCATTCAACTTTCGGTTCTTCTCCTCCTCCTTCAATTTGATGTAGTGCTGTCATTTCAATAACCAACGTAAGTCACAAAGCTCACGCAAATTATCACAGAAAGCATGAACAAATAAGGCATTTGAATAGCAAAAGACCCACCTGAACGAGACCATGGAGGGTCAACTTTGCTTCGTCATCAACATAAATTTCCATTGGCTGAAAGGAACAATGTCACAGTAAATCATATTAGGAGCCTTCTTCAAGAAAATGGAATCCAGAACAAAATCAATGACGGATGCAGATCCCTGAACCACAGTTCTAATCCATTTATTTTGTCTCCTTGCTGATGCTTCTTTTAGTCAGCCAAAGCAAGAAACACCGACACTTAATTAACACTAACAACACCACCAACATACCAAGAATCCCCTAAACAATTCTCCTCCCGTCAATAGGTCAAAACTAAACAGTATCCTAATTTGTGAAAACCTATATCAGACAAGGCTAATTGACACAACTAACTTCCAACATCAAATAAAATAATGAAAAGTATGGAAAGGGAAGACCCACACCCATAATCAGGAGCTTATCTAAAGCATCCCCATCCGAAACTCCCAGCCCCAGCTAACACACAACCCCAATCCATCCCATGAGCTGTTCCCATAAAAACTGAATGAATTAAAAGGCATTACTCAAACTGAACCCCTATTATCAAAAGTAAATGTTGATGAAACCATGGCACCCTAAGTATCAAAAATGCTCTAAGGGAACGTGGGCATCGTGCAAAAGAGACTTCAAATAAGTAATACTGGCCAAAGGACATTACATCTTGCATAAATTTTTTGCAGACTGGACGAATTTCCTTGCTGAGTGTTGCAGAAAACATCATAACTTGCTTATCATGGGGAGTCATCTTGAAAATATCTTGCACATCTTTCCTCATGTCTGGAGAAATCAAAATGTAGATGATGAAAACCATGGAATTATAGGAAGTGAAAAACAATGAATCAGGTCAAAAGAACTACTGTTCATTAATTAAACATACCCAGTGATTCCAGCATCTTATCACATTCATCCAAAATGAAATGCCTAACATTCTTTAATGAAAGGTCCTTATCCCTGGCCAATGCTAGTATTCTTCCAGGTGTACCAACGACAATATGAGGGCATTCATTTTTCAATAGATCCTTGTGAACTTTAATGTTGACACCACCATAAAAGACAGCAACCTTGAGATCAGCCAAGTAGGTGCTGAACCTTTCAAACTCATGGCATATCTACAAGAATCTTAAGTTAGAAGCTACAAGAAAAGCTCTGTATGCTTTTATTTATTTATTGAACCCCGAATAAATACCTGGTATGCTAATTCCCTTGTATGACATAGAATAAGAGCAGAAACTTGGCCTGGAACAGGATCAATCTGCTGCAAAGTTGATAGAACAAAAACTGCAGTTTTTCCCATTCCCGATTTTGCTTGGCATAATACATCCATTCCAAGGATTGCTTGAGGTATGCACTCATGTTGCACTGATGATGAACCAAAGAAAATAGGGGTCGAAGAAACCAGTGATCAGTAAAAAAAACCTTTCTGATCCTTTTAATTTGATTTGATAGAGTTACCAAAGCACAATAGTTCTCCAAAACAAGATTATAATATATGTATTACCTGCAAAACAAAAAATTTAACAAAATACACAAGTTCAGTGAAATTGTGATTTTATTATCTAACATCTTACAACAAATCAAAAAAAGAACAACAGCAACAACCAAGCCTTATCCCACTAAGTGGGGTCCGCTACATGGACCAAATTACGCCATAATCTCGGTCAAACTCATTAATCTCTCGGTCTTTATAGTTTCTCTTACAGTATTTCTAGGTCTTCCTTTGCCTTTTGTGTTAGGTCTCGACAGACAGGGTAAAACTTGGTCAAATCTCTATGACATGGATCAAAACAATTCAAAAAAACATGTTTTAAAAATCCCTGATCCCAAATTTTTGTTTCAGCATTAAATCCTGATAGGGTATAGGGGAAGTAAGGTGGTTCATAAGGGAACCCTGCAAAGGGAGTCAGGGAAGATGACGGGAGAAGATAAATTTAAAAGGAATGTTCCATTGGGGATGGTGATAGCCAAGAGCATCTTTTATCTATTATTAAAAAGACAAGACAGAAATCAAGAAAAAAAAAAACACGAGACAGAGTTGAAGAAAAAATACAAGTGTCAACAATTCAACTCTAGACCAAAAATATCATTTGTAAAAGATTAAAATACAATTACATCTCTAGTTCATAAATCGTTACAGTAGCTTAAACAAGGAAACAACAACAACAATAAACTAAATATAAGGGAGCAGATAATTTGCCTTCAGAGGGATGCTCGAATCCTGAGTCCACAATAGCCCGAAGAAGCTCTGGCTTTAGAAGAAAGTCTCTGAATCCTGAACTGTGGATCCCAACATAGCCCCTGAAAAAAGCCAAAATAAGCATACAAACAATCAGAAGATAGCAAAAGTACATGATCAAATATAATTCCACCAAAATGAAGCAAGAAACAAGAAAAAGGAGCAACTTGACACATCTCACTTCATCAAAACAGATAAAACAAAACATGCTGAATTTCTTTTTCTCATACAGTTCAAAAAAAATATAAAAAAATAACAGACAAGACAACTTCACCCCAAAAACATATTATAAAAAAATAAAAATAAAAACTAAAAAAGAATACTACGGCTCTGTTCGGATATAGATAAACAACTTAATTTGAAGCTTACAGCCTAAGCTGCTTATGTATAGGCTATTTCTATAACAAAAGATACAACGAAGTTAAATTGTTTTCATATAAACTATAAGCCGTTTTCAAAAGCTAGTTTGGAGAGCTTGTGAAAATAAGCTGAAAACAGTTTATGAATATGTCATAAGCTTTTTCATAAATTGTCCCAAACATAGTATCAGTAGATAAGCTGAAATAAGCCAATCCAAACAGGCCTTGCGTGTAAGTAGATAAGCTCAAATAAACCAATACAAAATTCAACATAAAATCCCAAACTTTCAAATTAATCAATCCTAGCACAGCACATAAAACTCTCAGATTTGCTTATGTCAGTAGATAAGCTCAAATAAGCCAATAAAAAAATCAACATAAAATCCCAAATTTTCAAATTAATCAATCCTAACACAGCATACGACAGTCTCAGAATTGCTTATGTCAGTATAAAACCTCAAATAAACCAATCCAAACAGACCCTATGCGTTTCCAATTCATCTTATATAACATAAACAACACAAAATTCAACATATAAATAAACCCAATATTTAAAATTAAACAAATCTTAGTTCAGCATACAATATTCACATCATATGAATCAAAATCAACAGATAAAACATACTTCTTCCCAGATTCACCGTTAACTTTAGTTCCAACTGAATCAGGTGCTTTCTCATCTTCTTCCTCGTAATCTAGAAGCTCTTCCTCGTAAGTTTCTTCCTTTGTTTCACCCATTATCTGCAACGAATCAAACAGTGTTAATTAAACCTAATTTTCAAAATTCAAGCTAGGGTTTAAACAGAGACAGAGAGAAAGAGAGTGTATGAATACCTGCGAGAAGAAGGAATTGGAGGAAGCTTGAGAAGTGAAGGATTGTTAGGGTTAGGGTTTCCGAAGAGATTCTGCAAAGAAAAATCAAAATTTGGGGGAAAATGATAGTGAAAGAGTGAAACTGTGGAAGTGTTTTTATAGGCACACTGCACACATGTGTGGGTACTGGGTACGTATGTTTCTACTCTTTTGGAGTCATCTTTTTTACCAGAGTAAATTACACTTCCATCCCCTTCAAAATGATTGCATCTTTTCTCTTTATATTAAAATATACATTTTCCTCCACTCTTAATTAAAACATATTAGAAAACTTTTCATTAACATATAGTTTTAAACTCTATTATAAAATATGAAACAACCCAAAATAAAATTAAAATATGTGAAAGATTACTAAAGACAATAAAACATGGTTATTTAAAAGTTAGTTTTATACTCTAAATTATAAAATAAATAGCAAAATATTTAAATTTAATTATCATTGACATTTAAATTATAAAGAAATGAATTAATTTTTCTTAAATGGTGGTTTAAAATTAATATATATATCATAAAAATATTTATTTATGTTAAAATAGATTAAAGTGTAGTGCATATTTAATTATTAAGGGAGAGGAGTATGAATATTACTTTTCAAGGGAAGGGAGTGTATATTTTAACATAAGAATGAAGGAGAGTGTAATTCAAGTATCTTTGAGAGGAGAAAAGTGAAATTTACTCTTTTTACTAAACGGGTAAAAAACATATGTATCTAATTTGATTATTTTACCTGTAAAAATTCGTCTAAGATTTACGTCGCTCTTGTTACATTTAAGTATTAAAGTACGAAACTTTTATGAGTATTACTTTTCACACCCTATGTCTTTCCTTGCGCGCCCTATTTTTTTCCAAAATTCCCTCAGAGCATTCCGGATTATATAATCCGAACGCGTCCGAATTGTATAATCTGGATTCCACCAGTACATAGAACTGAAACAGATTTGCACGTCATTGTGGTTTTTATCATTGTTTTTCAATAAATCATTATATATGTATGTATAAAAGGCAATTAACTTAAATATTATATCATTATACTCAAAAAGAGTTGAATTTATATCAATACGCATTTCACTTAATGATATACATTTCAACTAAACTAATGATATATATCTAATCTATGGCGCCGAAAGATCAATGGGACTATCATCCACTTCAACCTTCACACAGGACCAACCCTCTCATCGGGATCAAGATTTTCAATAATGTACAATTCTTCATCATCTTCTACCACCTCTTGACCCGCCGCCCGACTTAACTCATTATAATCTACCATTTGGCTGGCATATCTATCAGGCCAGCTGTTCGCATCCTCTCAATGGTGTTGTCTCCATAGATTGCAAGTGGGAGAAATCGGACAATCATCCTTCAAATCCAATGCCATAAAATGGTTGTCATTCACATATGCGAGACACATCAATCGACCAATACATGTCGGCGGTGGACCGCATAGAGAGAAATAGGTTGTCGAGCGCCCTAACCCAATGGACAACACAACAACTGGTTGGTTGAATTTCTGTGCGATGAGGAAACCTATATCCGGCATGGTCATCCATTTATCTCGTGGTGCATTGCCAATACCAACGTAGGAAAGAGCGTCTAAGACCTCTTTATACCGCCTATCATCATTAATCATCCTCCGATATCAGGCATTTTCTACACCGACAAGCTCTTTGTAAAGGTTGTACCGGACTATTTGATGATCATCAACAGTCAAGTTACGTAGGACCGCAACTGCTCGGAACCCACAATGGCCATCACCGGGTACATCTGTAACTTTTGAATAAATTCATGCATTCAAATTGGGATTTGGTCTTTGTGTGGTATCTGGACTTTAACGGGCGTTGGCTTAGAAGGAGTAGGAGACATGTTGCTTTTCCGTGCACTCTTTCTACTCGTCCCTGTTGATCTTGTATGTGAACCCTGTGTCTCTTGCTCCTGGGAGTCAACAATCTCCCATAGCGAAGGGGACCGCCTTGACGATCGAATGTTTTGTTTATCTTTCTTAGGAGCTCCTTTGGTGGTGACCTTATTTGGCGGTGGACGCATAGAAGTGGTCTCCGGTAAAATAAATTGCCGGAATTGTTCGTTCATATGCAACTTCATGTTGTAATCGGCGTCCTTGGACCGAGCATGCAATGTGTAAAACAACTGTCATTTTGGTTGTTGCTGAAAAATAGGCAGAAACATGCATTCTGGTATGTGCACTGATAAGGTCCGGATTTTCAATTCCGGGACGCATATGCAAATCCAGAATATAAAATCCAGAACTTCTCGATACACCCTTTGCATGAGCCTTAAATGCACTTGCATGGGGCGTAAATGCTACCTTTCGGATTATATAATCCGGAATTTAACAATATGGTCCGGATTATATAATCCGGATTACACCAGTACAAGAAATTAAAACAGAAATCTTGGGCAGTAACACAATTTTTTTTTAAAAAAAATACATGAAGAATATCTCATTATGGTAATAGAGAGATGTCTGCTTTTTGCAGCTTCGGGTCAACCTCGTACTCGAACCTCAACCTCTTCCAATGGGTGTGAATTTCATCCAAACGGAGGGTGGTGGCGTTCTTGATCTTTAAACCATTCATACACGCACACGGTAATCCGTAAGTGATCAAACTTAAACAACCACATTTTGATTTATCTGTACCAATTTCAAGTGATTTATTGTACTCCACTACGAAATGATGCAAAGTTTCCCTTGAAATGTTCCGGATCAAATTAGACCACAACACCTTTCCTTTGAACCTATGTTCAAGCATTATTATGCTCGTCTGAAACGAAGCATGTATTGCGGTATGTTGCAACTCTAACATGTCATGAACGGATTGCCAGTTTGTACTCAAATCACTCATACTATTACTCAGATACATTTTCAACCGAGCGTGTGCAGATTCAGCTCTGTTTGTTGTAGGATTCCCCATATGAAGGTTTTTGTCAACCCAAAACCTCACAAACTTCTCCTTAACCGGGTCCAAAATTGTCTTTTCAACATAATCCAAAAATTTAGGAAATTTTGCGAATACAACTTTGAACTGGGTCCAATTATCAATATATGCTTCCTCCGTTTCGGAGTCCACAATATCCAACCATACAGCCATCACAGTCTTCACTACCGACGCGGGCTTAATTGCTTGCCCATTCTTGCCTTTGAGATCCTTCACTTTGCAATCCAATTTACACTTTGCTCTCACATTTTGTCCAATGTGATATGAGCACAACAAAGTAGTAGCTTTAGGGAAAACATTTTCTACAACATTGATCAAAGCAGTGTCCCGATCAGTGACAACTACTTTGGGACAAAGATCTTTGGAGTGCAACATCTCATGACACATCTCAAGAACCCAATAAACATTGTCTTGCTTCTCATACATCATATATGCAAAAGCAATAGAGAATGTTTTCGTGGTAGAGGTGTTACCGACAAACTCAAGCAATGGAAGACGGTACTTGTTTGTCTTGTATGTGGAATCCAACACAAGCACCGTGGAGAACGTGTTAAACAACTTGATAGAATTTGGATGTGCCCAAAAAACATCACTGACATCATCAAAATCATGATACTTCCTACAATGATAAACGTAACCATTATCAACCAAAAACTTCAAGAGATGTTGCATGTCATTCCTCGTACCCTTAATGGATCGCCTATACCGTTAAGAAGCATTATAAACGTGTTTGATAGTAGTTGAAGTGGTACAGTTCCTCTTCTTTAAGTTGGTAAGCATTTGCCTCGGAGGAACGTTTGAATCCACCATCTCTTCAAGGTGAACACGTTCATTTGGGTTTAGACAACCGGCGGTTTTATGACCTTTCAACACATCTGTCATGTCATGGTTGTGTTTACCATCACCAACTTTGAGGCTCCAATCACCAGCAGTCAACAAGTAACCTCTTAGCCAAAACGGACACTCGCATTTAACCGAACCAGCTATCTCGCGCCGAGTCATTCTCTTGTACTCTGTGTATGGACCTTCCCTTTCACATATCAAAGTAACAAATGCATTTCTTCCATTGCCACCGTTATCGAATTTACCAATAACAGTTGAAAAATCAAGCTTCCTAGCTTTCTCTCGAACCCACTCCAACAAATCATTTCGTGTTGCAAACTTTTGTTTAGTGGTAAAATGTTCTCGCTGGTTAATACAAACAACAACAACTGGAGGTGGTACAACAGGAGGAATAAGAGGAGGAGCATCCTCTACTTTCAAACTGCCTAAACAAATTTCATGTTTCGGTGGTGGTGGTGGGGGATTCTCGGATTTGGCATTTTCGGAATCATGCGCATCTTCAAGTAAAAGAAGCGGCAACACAATAAGAGGTTCATTCTGAGGTGGATCATCATTTGGGGCATCAACAGGAACAATCATGACTGAAAACAGTGCGATGCAGAGTCAGAAAATGAACACAGTTTTTATACTGGTGCAGTCTGAATTTCGAAATCCAGAACGCATGAATGCAGTCCGGATTAAGTATTCTGGAACCGCACAGTGCAGATCAAACGACGTGATCAAAAGTGAATCGCTTAAAAATCGAATAGGGGAAGATTTATATACACATTACCTTTGCATTCAGACGAAAATGATGATGTTAACCCCGCTTGATGGCCAGATTGCTGCTCCAAAGCATATTTACAGCCAAAATGGACTGTTTTTTTAGAGGTGTAGGGAGTGTTTGTGATAAAGGTGGTGTGCTTCAGCTAGGTTCTTGAGGACTATATATAACCTAGATGTCCGGATTTCATTTACGGAAAAAAAACGACTACTTTTCCTGCTCAGTTTAAATACAGGGTGTTCGGAGTTTGTTTTCCGGAAAGTAACCATATGGTCCGGATTAAGTTTTCTGATTAGTCTTTCACCCCGACCAAGCCCAAGCTTCACAAGTAACATGTAGCAGGGTGATTTACGAATCATTTCAGATTATACTATCCGAAATCGGTCCGAATTATATAATCTGGACAAAGGGTATTTTGGTCAAAATCACAGGGCGCGCGAGAAGGCAACATGGTGGGTAAAGTAATACTCAACTTTTATTGGATTTTCATCTCGATATCAAAAGACATTTGTATCAAAGGGTGGCATTTGGGATACAACTCTCTTTCTTTTTTGCAGTCCACCTACAACAAGCTCTACGAGGTCATCTTTTTTACCAAAGTGGTTAAAGACGTGTCTAGTTTTTTTTTTTTTTTTAAATGTCTAGAGTTTACATATCTCTTTTAGATGCAAAAATCTATGAAATATTTGTATTGGACACTCGCTGTAGAGTTTATGTATTATTAATATATTAAAGTACGGATTTTTATTGGATTTTCATTTCCATATCAAAAGATATATAAATCAATGTACAAACTTTTATGTTTTGTGTACATTTATTGGATTCGTAATAGATGTATTTGCACCACGCTCGGTACATTGAGTTGTTTTTATGTGACAATAAGAGCTTGTAATGTGGCACTTGTCACTAAACATTAATATTCTAATTGTGAAATAAATTAGGGTCCGCCTCACTTCTTCTTCTCCTTCGTATTCATCATATTCATCTCCATTTTTCCCTTTTAATATTATTTCTCTTCTTCGAGATCATAATAATGTCACAGATAATGTGTCCATGAAAAAGATCAAAATCAAAGCTTACATCTTAAGGATGATAAGAATTTTGTCCTCTTTAAACTCATTCTTCATTCCCCCTCCTCTTTCTATCTCACTATCAATTAAGATCTTATCTCTAAAATAAAGAATAGTGTGTCTTTTTCCCCTTTTTTCTTCTTCTTGAATTCGGTATCAATTTACTTTAGTTATTTTGCCTTAATTACATTGCATATCAATTTTTGTGGTAACAAAATGTGATTCTTCTTCTGGTTGATATGACAACTACCTCATATTTCTTAAAACCCTTCAACTTTGATCACTTGGATCCCTTGAAAATCTTTAACTAGTTACGATAATGGTATTACTGTTTAGAGTGTCGGACATTTTTTAGACTTGGAGAATGGCGATGAAGGAGGCAGAAACACAAGAAATTGATTTTTGAATTGTGTTGACCATTTAATAAATTTTGCTTAAGTTATGGTATGTAAGATGTTTACTTTAAATCTTTCTTAACAAGTTCTCACAACAAATATAGTTCTTTGTCACATCATTTAACTCATAATAAAAGATAATGTATAGTTAGAGTTATACTATAAAGAAATTTGGGCATCTAAATAAAGAAAGGAAAATGGAAAGACACGATATGTTTGTACTAGTTTACAGTTAAATTGACTGATACGTTTAACCCCTCTAAAGAGAGATTTCACCTAAAGACGGTTGAGGACTTAATCCATTACAATCAACCAATTACAACCAATGGAATATGTTCTGCCTGACTGATTATATACTGAATTTTCCATAAGGTATATGATTCCTACGTTATTTGCACTCAAATATGCTTGTTTCAACAAGCTCGTTGATTTTACTACAAAGTACCTAAAAAAAATGAAAAAACATGCAAAAAAATTTAAATACAATTTCTACAGATGGAGGTGGGGGTGGTTGTTCAATTGTCATCCTCGAAAGGGTTTGTGGAGGGGGGATAATGCTTAAACTAGCCCCCGCCCCCGTTGTCATGCCTAACTAGAGTGGAGGTAAACTTGACGTCTTGAAACCTACAGATCTCAACAAATCTGAAACATCAGAGAATCAAAGAGGTTAGACCACCAAACACAACAAGTTTCAATCAAACGCGTAAGAATTCAGATCGAGTGACGATTCCAATACATTAGTAATTAGGCCCTTACGGGTTAACAGAACAAACCGTTTTCGGGTTTTTGAAACTTAACCACACGAGGTCATAACCTTCAACCACCTCATCTTTGATACAAAACTGTAGTAAAAAAACACATACCAAACTGCCTTAACCCATGAAAATAAACAGCACTCCAACAACGATGAACCAAAAATATGAGAACACCACCAACGACCCAAAAGCGCAAAACAACATCGTCAAACACAAAAACCATAAAATCGGAGAAAACACAACCAACAAACACAAACACAGTAACCAACTCTTCTCACACGGTCGAGACTTGCTACATAACCTTAACACAACCAGCCAAGGAGCAACAATACGCAGCAACCCATAGATCTGGAACCAAAATTACCGCATCAACCCAAGAAACCAACAAACTGCCAACAAAAAGGACACACTGGACCTTCAGGAAACGCCAACGAACAAGAAACAACATCAACCCAGCAACAACGAAATAAGGTGACGAAAGCCTAGGATGAACGATCGTCGGAAAGGAGGTAAAGCGGTGGTGCGGAGGACGGATGTCTCTCATCAGACCACATACATACTTTAATTCAATTGTTGGATCAGATCGTTATACATACATACATACACTGATGATACACACACTTTTTATTTAAACTATTATAATTATAATTTTATCTTTTTCTATAATATTGTTTAAATTTTTAATTCAGAAAATCAATTAAGTCTAATTATAATAGAATTAATTATATTAACAATATAATTTAAATCTTTATTTGAATGTGGTTATTCCTAAAAAAACTATAACCAAATACAATTAAACACGATAAAAAAGGGAAAGATGACATGTTAGTGTCCGTTTTGACGTTAATCTTAACATAGGAGATTTAAAATATCCATTTTACATATAAAATTCAAATCTATAGTGCACATGATTCATATCCGAATTTAGAGAAATACTTGATTAGACATAACACTAAATATTACATGTTAGACACACATATGAAATTAAAAAAAAATGATTAAAGTGATATTAATTGATGTGACTATTTTATTTAACTTTTAAATTTTTTGATTTATGTGTGTGCATCTAAATTTTATGTCTAAATGGTTGTGTCTATGTAAGATTCTACATGGAACCATCATGCTAACTAACGAGGGTGGAAATTAAAGCTAATGCAATATTTTTATTTTAGGTAGTAGCACCGAAAAATTAAAGCCCCGATTCACCTATCAATTATGCCAATACAAACATAAGTTACTTAACACAATAACAAATGATCCTTCTTTATTTTGAATGAATTTCTAATTGTCACAAGCAAACACACTAATGCAAACATTTCTTCATGAAGTGACTCATTTGGTTTTGAAGCAACCTAGTTGCATCAGATTCAGGATAAAAAACATGAAACACATGCTTCTCTTCTTCAGCCTCCACAACACTCACCTCTTTCAACCCTTTATTCTTCACAAACTCAGCATACATAACACCTCTTTCCTTCAAAAAATCTTTCCCAGCAACATAAACCTCAACAGCAGGAAACTTCAACCAAACACTCTCACTCACCTCATCTTTCTCAAAATTACAACCGAAAAAATCGCGGTCCGAATCTTCAGGCATACTCAATCTCCAAAACATATCATTCATTCTCACATCCTCAACACCTTCCTCCTCCATCTCTTTCTCAGTCCTTTTCTCACTCCCAAAATAAGGATGAATAAGCATAACCCCTTTAATCTTCACAGGACAAAACCCATCATTTTGAATAGCTTTAACAGCAACATAATGAGAAATGTTACCACCAGCACTATCACCAGATAGAAAAACATTTGATAAATCAGCAAATCGTAGAAACGGTTCGGTTTTAACATTTTCACCAAGCCATTCAAGTGATGAGTAACAATCCTCATAAGCTATTGGAAGACGATGTTCCGGTGCTAACCGGTAATCAACAGAGAGAATAATAGATTGTGATGCGACGGAGAAATCTCCGAGGAAGTTGTTGTAACCAAGCCATGTTGTGGAACCAATGCAAAAGCCACCACCATGGAAATAAACTAAGAGAGGTAGGAGTTTTTTGGTTGGATTATTTGGAATGAAGATTCTTCCTGTGATGGGTTTTGTAGGGTCAATGATTATGTCTTTTGATTTGTATTTGTTGGATGAATCTAAAGAAGGTGGTGCTATTTCTGGGTTGAAACGTTTCACTGTTCCATCAGAGAAGACTTGAAGAAATTCTGGTGCTTCTGCTATTAAGGACATTTTATTTTTGTTACTTACACAAAAAGTGGTTCTAGGTGGTGAAGTTTGTGTATCTGAATTATGAATTAGAGGTTATTTTATACATAAGCTGAAAAACTTGGTAGTGTTTTTTTATGATAATGTTGATTGATACACACACTCTTGGTGGTTGCAATTTGTAGGTCTTGTTAGGTTGGACATGCAAATCGTTTGAAGTAAAAAGTTAAGGTATTTTTTTCATGAAAAAAAGGAACAGAGTAAAAAATGTAGTGTGGAAAAACATGTAACGCGCCAGGTAGGGGTCGAACCTACGACTTTCTGCTTAGGAAACAGACGCTCTATCCACTGAGCTACAGGCGCTTCTTGTTTATTTTTACCGCAAGTGATTTTATGTTTACTCTTTTTACTGTTGTTTTTTCAAAAGAGTTATATATATTGCATATTTTAATCAAAAATCAAAAAATTGGGTTCAAGTGGTTAACGAGCTCCACAAAAATGAATTGTTCAGAAAAGTTCAATTCCTATGTATAACTTTTTGGTCATATTATATTTACATCTCAACCGAACTTCAGATTATTAGAACCACCAAAAAAGGTTAACAATTTTTTTTACATATTTTATTTATATCTAATAAATGTTTGTTACAGAAGAAAGAAAAAAAAGTAAAAAATTAATATTTCTTGGGTTATTCTTTGAACAATGATACTTTTTGGTTCCACTAAAGTTCGAAGAAAATCGTATTCAAAGCATTGTGCATTCAAAGCATTGTGCATTAAATGTGAGTATTTCATCGACCGAAATTCAAACTTTAATTCACCGTATTATAAAAGTCTAACATCTCCAACTATACATGATTCCCATTGTTTTTTTGCCCAATGTCACTACTACCGGTCCTTAATTTTATTTAATTCTTTTCAATAAACAAAAAATTATTGTCTTAAAATGGTTTTCAAAGAACTGATTGTCTCAAAGCTAGACTGAAATTTTACTGCTACATTTTATTACTGTGCATTGGAATTTCACCTTTTTATTGCAACCAAATAATTTAAATTTCGGTTTGCCCAAGAGCCAAGACATTGCCTGTACAGTGACAAGGTGGGCTATCCATGCATAGGAAATATTTCTCCAAACAAAAATAATATCAAAGTTACTAAATTAGTGTATGCATTACAAAATTCCAAATCAAATTTTTCTAACCAAATATTTGGTATAAATAAAAATCTAGTTAATATCTACATAAAACCCACAAATTGTTAGCATACTGACACGAGCTAGATGCCAATTTAAGATAGTGCATGACACCTATAACCCTGGGGAAAATTTTACATTATTATGAAAACGGAGAATAAAAATCATGCTGCATCCATCTACCATCAGACACTGTTCCAAAAAGGAGGCCAAATTTCCATCCAAATTCATTCAGTGTGTGATCTCAACATAGAAAAGACAATGTTGGACAGGACCTATCACAAGTTATTGCCATGATCTACTGGCCACTATCTCTCCACGCGAAACAGGAAACACGCGAAGACAAAGAGCTAAACTCAGCACCTATCCTGTTATTTTCTTTCAATCCTCTACCAAAGTCTCGCTATGCAGAGGAGGCAATGAGTATATGCTTACAGTTGAGCTTCCACCCCTAATCTCTTTCAGGGTATCCAGGGCTGATGTAGTTAGTTTGATGAAGATGTTCTCCATATTTTGGATCTCAGAAAGTTCTTTGGGGACATGGTCCAGTGTCTCTTTTGTTTCGTTTTCAGTCGTGGAGCCGCAGGCAACTTCCTCAAAAACCTCACTAGTTGATAAGGATTGGCCTAGAGGCCCACTTTTGGGGAAAATAATGCTTAGCATCACCTCACACTCCTTTACAAGCTTGTTAAGCACATCGATTTTGAAGAATGGCTGGTTCAAGACATCTTGGATAAAAGGTAACCGAAGTAGTGCACCAGTTCGCTTATCATATTTCTTTATTATCTTAACCAAACCTGCACAACGAACGAGAGAAGAAAACACAATCATTATCACAAAAACCAACCTAATCAAAGAAACCATCTATCACTAATATGTCCTACACACACGAGTTTTCCTATCCGATAATATTGTGTTTAATCATTCACTTCATTTGATGCACCCATCTGCTGACAAACAAGAATAAGTCTGATATATTCAATGAGAAGAGTATCAGTAAAACCCGGACTCAGTTTAGAAATGCAGACTCATTTTTTAAAACAAAATGTTCAGTAGCCATCTTATTTGCAAAATATGGTTGCCAACCATAGCCAACAGAATTATTCAAGAATTAAGACTGTAAAATTCATGGTTTTCTTATAACTTCATCTAACTATACATCTTAATTGACTAAACTACCATTAATTAATATCCCTAAAACTGTAGCTGATTTGCAATTTAGTATTTAATGTAAATTGTGACTATTCAGTACTTAATCCTTAGATGATCCAAACTCATTACTCATTGGCTCTCATATTATAAATGGTAGGGATTGACACAACAAGTTTGAATAATTCAAGAACTAAATCATATGCTCAACTTAAATGAGGTACTATAGTACATTGCAAATGAGGCGTACTTCAAAAAAGCAAAATACCATATGTTACTATCCTATGTAAAAGGAATCTGTCGCTTAAAATTCATGCACAGGGTCTGACAAAAATTACCTGTGTAGTTAAGCGCACTGTAGTTCTCTAACAAAACCATCTCTCCATGAAAATCCACTATTTCCCTCCCTACTGTCATCAACTCGGAATCAGAACTCTTGGCCCAGGCAACTTTGTCTTGCAATTCCTGCATAGCAAACATAAGAGGCCGATCTTAGAAATGGAACACGCTAGGTCTACATCTCAAGGAGTCGCGTCTCTGTGACATGGACAACTTGGTGTAACTATGCAGAACAAGGTGAAAATTGCAGACATATGGTGATATATGTTTAATTGTATGTCACTAGCACTACTTTTATAATAATATATGTCAGCTAAAGCTTAAATACAGTGTACATTAGCTTCTAGTCATAAAAATCACTTGACTAAAATACATTTACGGTTCTTCACTAAGATTATACTAATTTTTTTAATTTTTTTTACTAGTAGGAGTCAAACTCAACATTCCGAAATTTACAACACAGACAAGGCGCATCAGGCACTTGCGCTAGACCCTGGTGGTAAAATTATACGTATTGAGATGATAAACAGAATATTATTGTTCAAAATACTCATAATTATTTTAAGATTATTTTAATAGTCCATTTTACTTCGAGGATAAGTGTCTAGAACATTTTTTCCTTCCACCTACAGTCACAAGAACAAAAAAGATTGCGAAAATCAAAAGTATGAGTCATGCATGCCTTCCCAGAATTACAATATATGCTAACAAAGAAAGGACTTCCAAACCACCAAGAGCAAATAACGACCCATGTTAAAAGTCTTACATTCTAACATGTTACCCTCTCTGTTCCACATTCATTGATATTTAAGGTTATTACACCCCTATTTAGGGCCCGTTTGAATTAGATTATTTTTGACCTTACACAAAACAGTTTAAGCAAATAAATAAGCTTGTATGTATTATTCATAAGCTTCTCAAGGTAGTTTATGAAAAGATAGCTTATGAAGATACAATTTTTGTTAGCGAGAATTTATGAATTAACATAAAAGCGTATATATTTGCATAAGCTCAAATATATGCCAATCCAAAGAGGCCCTTAATCTACTAACCGTATGTTTGGATTTGCAGTGAGTTTGCCAGAATTATAATGTTCCACCTAGATTTTGGCAAAAACTACAATTTAAAACTTCAACAAAATCACAGCACCACTTGATTTCTTCAAATTCGACTTTATTCCAAAAATTAATCATAGATTTCAAAAGCATCAGAGGATACAAAATGGAGGAGTAAATTTTTTTTGTAGCACCAACAATTCTGATCTAAGGTGTGTCAGTGTATGACACCGGACGGACACATATGATTACACTGAATTATGTCATTTTTTCAAATTATTATGTGTAAGTGTCCATATCCGTTCATACTTCATAGGTAAACATTCATATTAATGCTTCCAAAAAACATATAAATTTGACAAAACTATAATCTTGTTCTCTGACATTCCTTCATGCCACAATTCAATACACATGATAAAAATCTTAAATTTAATTTTCAATAAACCAAATTACAACAAAAAATAAAATAAAATCATAAACCATAATCGATTAGAGTTAAAATATACCTTCCATTTGATAACATATTCTTCTTCTTTCTCAACAAAAAAGCCATTAAATTTCTCAATTTCAACCTCCAACAACCTAAGGAAATCATTAACCTCTTTCGTAACCTCTCCTTCTGCATCATCCAAACGACGCCGTTTGGAAGAAGAAGAATCAACCTCTTTAGGAACAATGAGTTTCAACTGCTTCTTAAGATCCTTGTAGGAAAGAAACTTATCACGCCAATCAGGTAACGTCTGCTCGATCTGGTTGTTGAGAATCTTCCAGAACTTCATCGTTGCTTCTGAAGAAGAAAGAATCGATTATTCTGAAAATCGCGTTTACGAAACGCAACGGTGTTTTGAATGGTTAATGAAAAGAATAAGAATAATTTGGATTAGAAAAAGTGTGAAAATTATTATATATATGGAATAGAAATTGAAAAAGTAAATAAAAAAAAATGGTTCCGGATATAGAATATTCTTTAAGGAGAAGAATAATGGAATATTCTTGTTCGTATTCTTCTTCTTCTTTATCGGTGGTTTTTGTCTTTCTTCTTTTTAGCTGTACTACTTGTTACAGTTGTTTTGTTTGTTATCTGCGTGCGTGACTGCGTTTGCCTATTTTTGTGTTGGAAAATATTTTTGGGTAATAGTTAGGTTGACTCTCTATGTGTAACTAATTAACCGCAATTTTAGTTAGACAAAATAGTTTTTCACGTTAAAATAATTTTTTAATGTTGACAATAATTCTTTTTTATAAGTATTGATATGACAATAAATAAGTACTTATAAATAAGTGTTGATGTGACTAAAGTTGAGATTGATACGACGGTATTAACATAACATTTTAACATTAGAAACTATTTCGATTAATAGAATGGATAGTTAAAAACTATTTTAGAATTTCGATACTATGATCTCTGTGAGCTTAGCTTAGTTGGTAGGGATATGACATTTTATATGCAGAAGCCGGGGTTCGAACCCCAAACACTCCACTTGTTCACAATTAAATTGTGTGAGCTCTGACCACTAGGCTTCTTGACAAAAAAAAAAAAGAATTTCGATACTATGGTGCATACTCATTACACATTAAAATTAAATACAAGTATTTTACATGTATCTTTCCGTATAGATCTTGGATTTCAAATTTCATGTATCTTCAAGTATTACGTCTCTCGGCTTCATGCACCATTGTTCATTCTAGATGTTGACCTAGGGATAGTACATTCATTAAATTTAAAACAAAACGAGTCCCACTAAAAAACACCATCCACAGGTTTAGGATCGAGTTGGGACCTTTTGGATTCACCACTTACGGGTAACTATTTGATGAAAACAATGTAGCCTTGATATTTGTTTGGTCTCAAATGTGTTTCACCCAACGATGGAGGGGAGAGTGTTATTATAGACTCAATAAGGTAAAAGACTCATAATGTAATTACGATCTCAAAGCAAGAACGACATCACATTGAACTCGGCAAATCTGCCGTGACGACGATGACGACACTTCAACCTTAGTAAATGACCTTGAAACAACCCACATGAAGCATCCACTATAGCTCGCTATGGCTTTTGTTCTTTGTTTGTTGGCTATAACTTATATTAAGTCCTAACCTAACACTTTTTTTTAAGGGTGTGGAGCTCCTGTGTTTAATATATTCAATTTTGTCTTCTTCTTAAAGAAACCATTTTGATTTTAATTTTGTTGAGAATATTGATTTGACCTTTTTATCTCTTGATTTTAATGTTTTGACAAACAATAATTATATTATTACAAACATTAAAAATAATAAATAAAAGAAACGAAAAACTTCTTAAAAAACGACATTAAAAAAGTAAGTAGCATTGTATGGACACCAACTTAAATTTAAGAGTTGACCTTAGTAATGGGAGTACGTACATGGAGAAGGACCCTTTAGAAGATGGCTGAAATTTTTTCTTCCTACTTATAAGAAAATGAGTAGTAGACTCGGTAATAATTGACATTATAATTTGCTCCATTCATCTTGGGGCATTTATTGATTACCAACTGCTTATATTTCATGTCGTTTTCATCTTAATGGTATTTGTATATTGTATACTTAAATCAAGAGGTTTATACACGACTAGTAAGTCTTGTTTGTGATATTAAGCATTTTTTTAAGTAGTCAAATGCGGTTTTGATTAGTTTAATTTTTTCAGTAACACACAATCCTTACTCACTCTCCCTCCCTCTTTTATTTTATCTCCCACACAATTTATCTTCTCCAACTAAAACTCAAACATCACAATTACCCACTTTCACCAAATTTGCAACCTCCCAAAGTTTGCAAATCAGCTTATAAATGCATCACACACAAGTTTAACTTTTCATCTTATTTACAAACCACAATTTCAATATCATATGATGATGTCACCCACCCCCATGAATGCCACTAAATGCGGATTTTTCTCCTGACTGACTTTTCCAATGCAAAGCAAACAGTGTTCTTCTTCTTCTTGATAAGAAGGTGAGTCTGTTAATTCTTTTATTTTTTATTGAAATCTTATTATCAACTTCATTCCAAATATGAAAATATGCTCTCCTTGTGTTAAAATCTGGAGAGAAAAAAATTGCGGTTTATCATCGATCGTGGGCAATAGAAAATTAATACATAATAATGCTTAATTTTCTATACAATTAAGAAGTTAAGTTTCCATAAATAAAATAAAAAAGAAGTTAAGTTTCAGAAAAACTTTTATTTACTAATTAATATTAATAGTAGTACTAGATAGTGGGATTCCTAAAAAAAAAAAAGTACTAGATAGTGGGATGTAGGAAATCTCACTACATCCTGACAAAAAAAAAAAAGGAAATCTCACTACATTAATTATTATCCGGTTAATCCTTAAAAAAAAAAAAAACTAAAAGGTAATGCCACAATAACCTTGATACTCACCATTAGCCTAATTCAGTATATTTTCACCTTGAATCTTTAATCATCCAATATTTTTTTCCGTCTTCAATACCGTAACTGATTATTGTAACATAATGCATACCGGTGCTACAACCATGTGGTACCAATATGAACATTGTTACTATAATTGATTATGGTATAAGAGTGGGACAAGAATACTGGTTGATTAAACATTCACGTGGAGAATAAGGCTGGATTTACTACATCCCATTATCTAGTTCATATATAAAGCTTAATAAGATTAGCGCTTAGTTAGGGATATGGCCTACAAAAGTGTTTCATACTGTAAGTGAAAAGGAGTTCTTTGAAGAGAAATTGATTACCCGATATCATTGTCGGGAGCTAACGTTGGGTGAGAGTGTGGTCGTCGAGTTACGGTCACTCTAAATCTTCCATTTCAACAATGGAATTGATTTGTTAAAATAAAAAATCAATTGAATTAATTTGTAGAAAAACCCTTTTACAAATGAAGTGGTTGATGAATCTAAATATTCAAAAAAGGAGCTTATGCTTTTTAAGGTGGACTTCGAGAAAACTTATGATTCGGTGGATTGGGGTTATTTAGATGTAGTTATGGAAAAAATGACATTTCCGGTGTTGTGGCGGAAGTGGATCAAAGAATGTGTTACAACAGCTACTGCTTCTGTTTTAGTGAATGACAGTCCTACATACGAGTTTCCTTTACAAAGGGATCTTCGTCAAGGAAATCCACTTTCTCCTTTTCTCTTCCTTTTGGCGGCAGAAGGTTTAAATGTAATGATGTCAGCGGTGGCGGCGGCGGCGGCTAATTTATTTATTGGTTATGTGTTGGTTCAAATAACTCTCTTGTTGTTTCCCATTTGAAATTTGCTGACGATACCTTGCTATTGGGTGTCAAAAGTTGGGCCAATGTTCATGCTTTGAGGGTGGTTCTTTTATTGTTTGAAGCAATGTCCGGTTTAAAGGTAAACTTTCCACAAGAGTATGTTGATTGGGGTCAACATTGCTGATTCCTAGTTAGGTGAGGCTGCTTCTATCCTAAATTGTAAAGTCGGAAAGATTCCCTTTGTGTATTTGGACCTATCTATCGGAGGTGACCCTCGGAGGCTAGCGTTTTGGGCTCCTATTTTGCATACCATTAATTCTAGATTGTCTAGTTGGAAAAGTTGTTTTCTCTCTTTCGGGAGCCGTTTGATTCTTCTGAAGTCCGTCCTGACCTCTCTACCTGTCTATGCTCTTTCCTTTTTCAAAGCTCCGTCATGTATAATTTCTTCCATTGAATCTATTTTTTTTTTAAAAAAATTTTGGGGGTGGGGGGGA
>Ga0315914_1002667_pt1 | contig 27323 bp, 17 predicted proteins | sample MpolenodulesMG_FD_203920 | JGI IMG/M metagenome (GOLD analysis project Ga0315914, IMG submission 203920) | Medicago polymorpha root nodule microbial communities from Los Angeles, California, United States - elongated nodules | ecosystem: Host-associated > Plants > Roots > Nodule | place: USA...
AATACACCCCCCCCCCCCCCCCCCCCCCCCCTCTCTTGTGGTTTTTCTCACCTTCAATGTACCCATGCTCTCTAACACCATCAACCCTAACCATTTGATGCAGTACGGAAGTGTAGGCTAGCAAGCGCTAAACCTAGATTGAATAGAAACAAGTTTGCAAGTGACACACTTGTGAAAATAGGGTTTCGGAATCCACCAGAAATTGAGAAAAACTCTCTAAAATATTGTTTAATGAAAAAAAGTTATGGTTTTAGGCTACAACTGTTAAGCTTAAATAGGGAAATAACAAACCCTAATGGATCGAAAAATAACAAATTGAAAATAAAACAAAAAAATAATAAAATTATACTGAAATAATAAAATACTAATAAATTACTAAGAAAACCCTCCTACGGTCACACATGGAGATCCAGACATAGTGTCTCCGATTAAACCTTATAAGGAATACAAATGGTCAAAATTGCTAACTTGAATAGAGTACAATAGTTGATATGAATGTTTACTTTTTATTAATTGAAATATGAATAAAATCTAAATCTAGCAAAATAGGTAGATCTTGCGGAATTTTGATTGATTCACGGCAACACCACCATTCGGTTTGCCCAACATCTTTTTTCCATATTTTTAAACTATCAACCAAAGAACAAAAGAGATAGAAAAAAGAGAAGTATGAACTGCAATGGGGACGATATACCTTTCAAGAAGAATCTGGACACAGTGTCCTTCAAACCATAAAAAATATATTAAAAAATAGTGGTAAAAGAAACAACCGGTAACCAAGAATATAACAATCACGTGACCGGTTATTTAAGTAAGTATTGGTGAGCGAGTGTCATAGCATCTGTCGCTAGCACCGCTCTTAAGCCGAATATGCAATACTTGATTACAGATAGAAATATGTCATTAGAGGTGGAAAAACTTATTTAAGCCGAATATCTGATACTTGATTAGGGACGAAAAGGATCCAAGGATTCAAAAAGATTGGGTTTCTGAGCTGCAAAAGGGAGTTATATTGTTTTTTTTAATGAACAATCAAAGCATAAAGAGTGTTATGATCATAAAATTATCATATAATTGAAAATTGTTAATTGTGCCAATGCAATTTTTTCAAATTTCCAAAATACCATTTTGCTTATTTTACAACCTCTCACTTCACTTTTACGTTTAAAAGTTTTTTGTTCATATAAATATTCAAATTTTTTTTGTTGAAATTTGGCTCAAAATTGATATTGAAAAATATGTGAAACCGTCGCATGAAGTTTGGGCATTGTGGCACGATTTCGTGGTTGTGCAGCTTGGGTAAGTGATATAAATATTGTGGTACGAAGGGAAGACATTGTGGCATGATTTGAGGGTAATATTAGTATTGTATTGTGTACTAACATGAAATCATGACACAATGGGTGCAAATCATGGCACGATTCCTCGGGATCTGGACTCTATATAAAGTTTCATTAAGAGAAAGAATCTTAGAGAATCAAATGAGGTATTTTAGGGTTGAATATCTTTGGTTAAAGGTTCTCTTGCGTTGGAAAATATTTGTGAGTGAAATCATTGAGTCTCTTGCTCATGGGAAGAGATTGGAAAATGGGTAGAAATTAGGTTTGTTGTTGGAGAACTTGTTGAAGTTAATTTCTTGTAACCTTTTTGTATCTCTTTGCAAAGAACTAATTGAAAGTGAAGTGGAGAGATCTCTCACCTCCATGGTAGGTCATTGTTGGACCGAAATAGGTAAACTTTTTTTGGTGTATTTGTTTCTCTTATCTCTTTATCTTTTGTATGTGGTTTTGTGCTTTTAAGTTTGGTTACTAGACTAGATCTAGGTCTACTATCGTTGTTATTACTTGAGGCTATTTTGATATTGATTACTACTTTCCTTTTCCTCCACACATCTAAGTTTCATTGGTGTGAAATTTGGGAACGAATTCACAACACTTTTCATTTTAGTTCCCATAAAACTTTTCTTCGACCATAGTCCTCCTAAAAATTTCAATCATCACTTTTGATCCTTGCTTTTAAGTTAACTCATGTCTATCATTCGAAATTTTGATTTTTCTATTCCCAAACATGTTTAGAATATTATAAGAATCCATAATAAGAAAATAATTTTTTTTTAACAAAACATGAATTTTTATGTTCTTTTTAACAACAACACTGCCTCCAGGGACAAAACCGTAGCACTCCCAATCTAGAATGAAAAAAGAAGGAGCAGCAGAAAACAACTGTTAAAGAGTCTCACATCTGACAAAAGATGGTCTGAACATGTGTTTATAAGTTAGGGCAATTATCACCTCACAAACCGGTTTTGTGGTGTTGCATTAGTCTTAACCACGATTCCTAAGATGGTATCAAAACCTTTACCAAGATCCATTGGACCACGTGCTATCAGGTTTCCACTATCAGACCACCCTCCTCCCTTTTATGTAGTGTTGGTCGTGAGGGAGTGTGTTAAAGAGTCATAGGTCGGACAAATGATATCAAAGCTTTTCCAATATCCTTTGGACCACCTGCTATCAAGTTTCCGCTATACCGGGTCACCCACCATTTATGTCCACGAACCAAGCTCAATAGTGCTGGTTGTGAGGGAGTGTCTTAAAGAGTCTTACATCGAACAAAATATGACTTGTGCATGTGTTTATAAGTTGGGGCAATCCTCACCTCACAAGCCGATTTTATGGGATTGTGTTAGATCTAACCATAATTTCTAAGAGCAGGAATAAACAACACAACAAGATAAAATTCCACTCCCCTCCACAAAATCAATCACAAGCCGAGCCATAACTTCCAAAGCCAAAAAAAAAGAAAGCAAAACAACACTTAAGGCCACCTATTACTCACCATTACCTTAATAGACAATCTTTCGGATTCCAACACCATTCATAATATAAATATGTTAAAAAATTTAACATACTCAAACTCCAACGCCAAGATAGTACTTTGATTTCCTCCACTATATCCTCCATTTTTCTCAACTCACTTTTAAAAATGATCTCATTTCTAGATTGCCAAATAACCCAAATTGTTACATGCTAACTTAGTCAAAAAAACCGAACAAATTTTCTTATTCCTCCCATCAAATTCCAACACTTCCAAAATCAACATACAAGTTCGGTGGATTAATTAAAATGAAACTCAACAACTTTGTCACCTCTCCCAAATGGCGCTCGTCACCTCACAATTTATGGACCTTATTATTGGTTTTATTAGTTTAAGAACCAATTTGATAGGATACCTATAGTTTAAGCATTAAATTGACTATTTATTTTTTTAGATTGGTCACTCTTGACTAATCCACCATTCAACCTCTGATTTTGTAAATGAACCAGCGATGAACTGTTCAAGAGTACACCCTCAAACGTTTGCTAATGAATAATGATATATTAAATAATAATGTTGACTCAAGAAAATGAGTCACGTCATTTTCATTTCATTTTCTCATTTTTTTTACATGTTCCACGGTTGTTCGTACACATATATGTACATACCAAATTTCAAGCTAGAAATTCATAATGTAAACAAGAGAAATAATTGCACATATCACAGAAAACAACATTTATTTATTTATTTATTTATATATCATATTAGAACAGTGCCTTGAAACAATGACAAATACCAAAACAAAATATTACAAAATACAAATCAAATAAAAAAAAAGGTGAAATCAAACAGAAAATAATGTTCCAAAACCCATTCCATTCTCCTCATATAATTGTATAATGCTTATTCCATCTTTACTTTATTTGCGACTGTTCTTCGGATCCTACGAAAGTGTACACACATAAATACATTATTATTTGGTCATCGAAGTGATATAATAATAAGTTATTATTGAATGCATAAATAAAAAAAACATTAACATTATATATAAATTAAAGATTAATCTACGACGGCTACTTTTGAAAACTATAAATAAATAAAGAAAATAAAAACGATGTTCTTTTATACTATTAGAAATTACTAGAATTACTCTTATAAAAAATTAGAATTAGTAATTAAATTTAAAGGGTAATAAAATGAAAATTCTCTAGAGTTTCGTTGTCAAAAATTTAGTGTCGAAATGAAGTTAAATTTTTGTGTTTTTACTGGTTGCCGATGATGATCATAATAATAATGAAATTTTTTTCCAATAATGAAATGAATTATGATATAACCTCATAAACAAAGTTAACCTCAATGGTCCAAAATTAAAAACTTTTATGACAACATCCATATCCATTAGAAGGCTATAATAGTTTTTAAATTAAATTGATTGATGTAAAATAATATAGATATGTTTTGTCAAAAGAAAAATAATATAGATATGTTTGGTCAAAAAATAAAATAAAAAATAATATAGATATGAAGAAGCATACCGTATGTACTAAGGGCTATATACTAACTATTTAGTAGTGGTGAGGGGGAGGAGATGACTTGTACTTGTAGACCGGTGGTAGTTGAGATGGATACTTGTATTGTTTCTTAGGTGGTGGTGGAGGAAATTGGTATTTCTAGGGCTTTCTATGTGGTGGTGGTGGTGACTTGTAATAGTAATAGGTAGTTCGCTGCGATAGTTGTAGATGTGGTGGAGATGGGTACTTATAAGGTGGGGGTGGCGACTTGTACTTGTAAACTGGTGGTGGAGGTGATGGATATTTGTAGGGTTTTTTAGGAGGTGGGGGTGGATATGAGTAATGGTAAGGAAACTTTGGTGGTAGTGGTGAAGATGAGTGGACAGAGTTGCCAGCTGATACTTGAGATATAAAACTTAGGGAGAGTATAACCATTAGAATAGTGAGTAAAGAAGAGGCCATTGAAGACCTCATTCTCCCCTTACAACTCATTTTAAATGGGTTTTGGTTATGCCTAAGGAAAAGTAGTGACCCCTTTATATAGTTTTTTTCTTTACCAAATTTAACACCATTTACATGCATAAAATATTATGGTAAATTAGGGTTTTTCCGCATGTAACATTAAATATGAATAGACCGAGTCAGTGGTAGAGTTTGCTCATTATAAGGAGTAAATAAAATATATACTAAATTAAAGTAAATGATTCATAGTATACGGATATGATTTGTAAAAAAAAAAAAAAAAGTATACGGATATGAATTATTTTTTTTTGTCGGAAATAAAATAATTTCTTTTGGAAATTCGGTAATCCGTCCAAGGACCAAATAACCTTGGGAACCAATCTCACTATCCACTAGTGGAGTGCCTAATTAAATTTAGAGCAAAACACGAAATAGACTACTATGTAGAAATTGGCATTGGAAAGATTTAAACTTGGGATCTCCGCTTTTATCGACTCGGAACAAATGCTTGAAGCTTTAAATACCTTTATTTGGTCTTGTGGAAATGCTTTCCCTGCTTCATACCTTGTGACTATGGTAGCACAGTCTTTTCTCAACTCCTTATAGGAAGGGAAAAAAAGTTATGCCTAAAATTTCGACTTTCCTCGTTCAAGTTCAACCCCGGTAGCAGTAGCAAATGTCGGAGTGGTAGCTGATGGTGCTCAAGTCGACGGTTCACTCCCTTCGTGGTTAGCTGCAAATACAAATGGGATTTCTCGTAGGTGATGGTCGCAATAGAGAAGTACACACCAAGATTTGGGATGACAAAAAACCCGTGTTCAACGCGCGGATAAAATCCTCCACAACAGCTAATGGAGTTGGGGGTATTTAGGTAATAGGTCCGTTCAACACTTTTTAGGTCGGTTCAAACGATTTAAGTCTTTACGAACGATGGCTAACTGTCATTGGGGGTATTGAGGTAACTTTGGGATGGTTGGAAAAAATATTAGAAGCCTAAGGAGTAATTTTCATACAAATGGTGGGTTTGATAGCATAAACCTGTTAAAAGGTGGTCCAACGGATCTTGAAGAGACTTTGATACTATCTTAGAATTTGTGATTAAGCTTAACACAAACCTACAAAATCGATTTGTGAGATGACGACTATCCCACTTATAAATACTTATTCCGACAATCTCTCAACTTATGTGCAATTCTTTAACATTATAGGGTTTAATCTTTAATGAGTCATTTGTGGATGAAACATCACAATTCCCTTCTATGCATTGTTGATAGTGTGTCTTTCTGCTTTTTGGGGATTGCGGTGAGCGCCAAAAGAATATGAAGGTTTTGGAGTCAAGAACTGCAATAGTTTAATTGGACTATGTTAAGAAAAGGGTTATGGAGGAGTTTAGCAGATGCAAGTGCTATTTGCTGTGATTACGGTCTAGTTGAAGAGACTGATAAGCTTTTTTTAATCAAAGATACAGAAGCTAAAAAAGAATGTGGCTGTCTTGGTTATTCATGGGCAATCATCATGGAGGGTGGCGCGGTCACAAATCCATTCTTTAATGTTATCGAAAGTATTGTCTTTTTGAAAAGACTTGTAGATGAAGGAGCAAATAGTTTGTCTATCGTATCCTCATTTGTACATATTAACTCGACATTCTTTTTTTTAAAGAAACTAACAAGCTTAAATTACTTGACAAATTTATAATTTAATTCAAAGTATAATATATAATATAATAATCAATAATATTATTCATATTTATCTAAGTAGACCGGCCTATTAATAGGCTTAAAATGCTTTTTAATATCTTGTGGTCTGACCTTTTAAGCTAAATAGACTTCTAAAAAAACCTAAGTTTTTCCTATTTAAAAAAAAAGTCTGGCCTGACCTGTCATAGGTTAGGCCGTAGACCCCTGTAGGTCGGCCTGACCTATTCCCATCCCTACCAACAAATTGTGTTTAGTTATATAACGAAATTGAGATGGTTATACATTAATTTTAAATAACAAACGTTAATATATTAATTGTTATTATTTCTCTCTTGTGAAGATTCAAACCTTGAACTCTAGTTAGTTATCTATTGCCCCGAAATGCTCATACATGTGTTTGCAAAGGTTTATAGGTTTATGAAATTTGACTAACAACAACCAGTTGATCTATTCAAATTCACTTTCTTCAAAATTATGAATTTCGTTGAAATAGGTTTTTGGACCCCATATGAAACATAGTTATCATTGACCGTAGAGATTGCAATATAATTAAAGCATGAGAAAATTAACTGATGTTGACGGAACACATATTTTTTTCCAAGAAAAAGACCGAATAAACCTTATTTAATTATCTTTACTTGTACCTTTGTACGAATTTTTATTCTATGATTCAAATACTCACAAAAAATTCTTTGATAATTATTATTTCTAACTACCGTCGTTCACATTCACCATTTTTAGTCATCCTCATTTTCTTATCGTTCATTCAAAATTGGACATGGTTGCCTAAATATGTTGTTTCCTAGCAACTTCTATTTCGTAAAAAAGAAATATAGATACTTTCTTGTATCGTAGAGCGTTGATCGTCAACATACAAATTTAGACTGAAGATGCATTTTAGTATTTGAGAAAATTAACAATAGTCAATTTAGTAGAATGATATGAGAGAAATTAAAAAGAAGTTATAGAAATGAAATGTGTATTTATGAAATAACATAAATAAATTATAAAAAAAAATAAATATCCATAAACAAAAACATGATATGATAAAAATAAATTAAAATATTTCATTATAAAAAATATTTATAAATATTTTTTTACGATCAATGTAATTTCCAACATATAAAAATAATAATTATTTTTTTGATAAGCAAGGAGAGAGGACAAACATCAAGAGGCATCATCAACATTCCAACTAGGTTGGCACCCCAAGATACCTCCATCCAATGCCGCCACGCTCTAAAAATTTTATTAAAAAAAGGGGGAAAAATACAAATCAGGGGAGACTAGGCCAAAACCCTCCGAAGAAAAACAGAAAGAAACAAACATAAAACAAAAAACAACCAAAAACAGACTATGGAAATCTGTAATTAGGTGAACCACATCTGTCCCGAAAGAAATCTACAATCAACTAAACGGGGAGAAGCAAGCCAAACCGAACCCTGGACTGAAAGACCGAAAGACCCATGTTTCTAATTTTACTACGCAAAATTAACCACCGGCTCCGCAATAAAAGTTAGAAAATTCATTGGGCAGACGAAGGAGGATCACCCCTAGCACGGGTTCTAGGAGGTTTCTTCGCCAAGACTTGTTGTAATTTAATTTTCTGTTTCTGCTTCCTTGTTAGTACTGACGTGAAGTCTTCAACAGCTGATCTTTCATCATATTGACGAACTCTTTCCCACAATTCTAAACCGTGCTGAATATTCTTGCTGGGATGTACTTCTTGTTGTTGTAAATCGGCAACCACTTGGTTCTCTGATGAGTCAATAATGAGTCATTAATTAGTGTCTTTTATTTAATATTTAAGTGTATTTTAATTAAATTTAATATGTTTTTATTTCCTTCTAGAACTATTTTACTTCAATTGCAAGTTATTTTATTTTAGGAACAAATATTTGAAAGATGGAGTCTTGGAGCAAAGGAAAGGAGAATTGGAGCTGATTCATGCCAAAAATATGAAGATCTCATACAAAAATATCTTGTGCAAGGATTCATGTAAAAAATATGAAGATATCATACAAAAATATCTTGTGCAAAGATTTTGAAGATCTTGTACAAAAATATACCAAGGGCGCGCCCCTTTTGCTGCTTTTGCTTCTTCGACAAAGCTGCCTATTTTAGTATTTCTGACCTAGAGCCCATGGTTTCTTGTGCAACACTTTAGTGATTTAATTCTTGGGGTTCAAGTCAATGTTACACTATAAATAGAGCAGCCATCTAGTTTGTAAAACCATCTTTTGTTCTTGGAATAAAAGTTCACCTTTATTTTATTGTTATTTACTTTTATGCTCTTCTTCTTCTTCTCTTCTATGTCTACAATGAACGTGAGTGAGTAGACTCTTCTTGTCTTGGGATTGTTGGATAAGTCTAATGACGTAATCCCAATCAAACCAAGCCTTAAACCCTAATTTTATGTAAACCTAATTTCTAATCTATTTCACCGTTCTTATAATCAATAACAAATATTAATCGATGGATCGAAAGATGAAGTTTATTAGTTGTTATTGATTCATCACAAATATTAAGCGATGGATCGAAATATGAAGTTTTAATATTGGAACAAGTGAATATAGACAAGGATTGCGAAACATGAAAATAGTCTAGCAAACCTTGAGACAATAAAGTTTCGAGCTTCAAGGAATGCTAGCAACACTCTCTTTTGAACACTCTCTCTAACACTCACTCTTTTATTGGATGAAATTCATGCATGTCCCACCACTTTGTGTAGGTTCTATTTCCAAAGTGTATACTCACAATGATTTAAACCAATAAAAGAGTGAGTGTTAGAGAGAGTGTTCAAAAGTGAGTGTTGCTAGCATTCCTCATCAACCATGAAAATAGGCGTGGTTGCTAGAGAAACACACTCACTGAGACCGAAAGGAGATGTGATAGGCTAAAGAGAAACTTGTCTTTAGAAAGAAGGTCTAACATAAGGTTCTAGGTTTAAGGTTTGATTTGAGAAGGGTTTGTCACCATGACGGACCAATAATCCCAAGGCGCTTTTATTTTTATTATTTTCTTTTAATTAAAAATCCAAACTTTATAACTCAAAACTCTTTTCTAATCATTGTTGAAAGTTAATTGAATTCATAACTCTCTGTCGAAACGATACTCTTTTTACTGCTTCGGTAGAGCCGTGCACTTGCGGTTTTACTCATCATCCTCTTGAAATGTCGTGGGCATGCTAGCCTTTTCATCATGGGACCGCTCTACAACCACAGGTGACACCAAGGAAAGGTGTGACCCAAAATGCACATCAACGTGCTCGACAATAGTATCTGTCTGAACCTGAACCAATTCTACAGACACCTCATGCACCTCATCGTGCTCAATAGGGGAAACAACCTCTAACACTGGCATAACACATTGCAACTCCTCAGGAGAAATTCTGTCAAACACATTGTGTAATGGAACAGGGACGTCTGTCTGAGAAGTAGCCATTGTTGAAGTAACAATAGAAACCAACCCCAATTGTGAATTAGAGTTCAATGCAGGAATAGAATCCGGAGCGGCCTGAGATTCATGTTGCGTTTGCTCCATTTCACTTGAATGCACGTCATCATGCGCTATGTTAGATGCCAATTCCAATATGGGATGATCAGTAATAGGCAACCTACCTTGAGGTATTTCATCTGAGACATTATGCAATGCAAAGCTAAAAGATTTAGCCGCGACACTATTTGTTGGAATGGAGACAACAACATCTATCGGAACATCTGAAGGAATGGACAACTCCAAATTTTGTGATGAGTGTTCTGGAGTAACCAAACTTTCGGTCTCTGTGGCAGCCAACGGAGCGAATGTAGAAGCTCCTGCATCTTTTCTGGGTACCCATTGTTGGCGAGGAAGAATAGTCTGCGTCGGAGGCTCATCCATCACTGTTCTCTTGCCACAGCCAGGGACCTCCTTAGTCACTTCTGGGTGCAGGCATTTGCATGTAGTAATAGCATGTCCAATCACATAGCAATGGTGACAAAATAGGGGCCTTCTTTCGTATTGCACTTCCACTCTAAACGCATACCCTTCCCGTTCCACCAGAATTTCGTCGAAGGCGCGCTTAGATAAATCAACATCAACCAATAACCGAGCATAATGACCAAATGCTCTATTACAAGTGGGGGCATCTATATCAATTGGAGTTCCGACCACGCTTGCTATTTCCTTTAATGTACGTTCCCGCCAATATTCTTGCGGTAGTTTAACCAACAGTATCCAAATGGAAGCGTGAGTCTGCTTTTGAGAATAATGAGGAAAATCTTTCATCCATTGAGAGAGACGAAGAAGGCCTGGCTTAAGATTCACCGTACCCACTGCCCAAATTTTTTGGAAGTTATCTTTCGATTCAAAGTGGAAGTCATAATAACCTTTACCAAGGGGTACCATTTTCCACTTGTGTGCAAGTTTCCAAATCGAACCTAGCTTTGTAGCCAAGTCTCGAGCCGTATAAGGTTTATCACCCTTGACCAACGTAAGGCGTCCACGAAGAGCATTCCGAAATTCTTCTAATCCTTTAACATATTCCTCCTGCCATATTTTGATGCATAATCTGTCCCCTTTGATGCAAGGAGTTGGAAAGGGAGTGTCATCAGCAGTGCTCCTGCCATGTAAAACCGCTGCAAAGGATTTTTTTTGAAACATTGAGAGTGTGAGCAGAATCGGCACCCGGTTGTGAAGGGATGGTAGTCTGCGATGGCCTTGGAACCGATACCGGCACCGCAAGTTCAGCCTGCCAATCAAACATGGCAGGGCAGGCTGAAGCGCTAACAGTCGTGGAGAAAATAAACAATTGGTATATGAATCAATTAATTTCCACCCAAATCCAAAAGGAATGATGACGTCAAGGTGTGGGAATTCACGTAAACAAAAAGGCAGCCCACAATTGCAAGATGTAACTACTTCTATTAAGTCACCAATTCAATAACAAAAAGGTAGCACAAAGAATCAGTGCAATTCACAGAAGCAACAAATTATTAATCTAACCTGAATTGAAGCACGATGGATTGGAATGTAGAATGATAAACGACGCTCATGCTAGAACCCTAGCAGAGCATGAATTTTCATAATATAATGATTATTAGAAGTATCATTTCTAATATGGGACAAAACAAATTATATTTATAACAATCAAATAATTTTTTAAACTTAATAAATAAATAACACAATGAAAGAAAGTTTTCAATTTTTTCATGCATTTATAAAATTATCAATTATTTAGTGCCCATCAGAAAAGGGGGCGTCGGCCACCACCTTCTACATCTTGCATGGATTTTTTGTCTTAGTCGAATGCCAATTTCTTGAGTCACCGGCCGACTATGGGGGCGCTCTACACCTGGCATAATGGTAGATTTGGTTAAGAGACTGTTGTTGCGATGTTAGATAGGGCTATTTGTAATGAATTTTGGTTCGAATTTTGGCGCTCCACTTCTAGTTGTTTGTTGGTGAGGCATCAATCGGACCACCATGCTATGTTGGTTTCTTCGATGTTTTCCACCGTTCCGCATGCAACTAGTTTCAAATTTTTCAAAACTTGGTTGATGCGTGAGGATTGCAAGTGTCTGGTTTCGGCTAGTTGGGTTTGGTTTGTGTTGAAAGCTGTATATCTAGTCATCAGCAAAAGCTTAAGAGGTTGAAGCAGGTTTTTCGGGTCTAGAATAGGTCTGTGTTTGGTGATGTAGCGAGACAGGTTAGGGTAACTTATGATGAGGTTAACCAGATTCAGCTTCTTTTCAACACTAAAGGTTTTACTGATGCTTTGTATCAGGATGATCTTAAGGCTCAGCTTCTACTCACTGAAGTGTTGTTATGTCAGGATCAATTTTGGAAGGAGAAGGCTCGTTCACAACATTTTATACAGGACAATATGAATACTTTCATCGGGTTGCAAAAATTAAGGCTTCTACTAAGAATATCTCCTTGGTCACAATAATACTTGTGTGCAAAATTCTATGGTGGCTAATTCGATTCCATGTCTGGTGATATTTGAAGATAATAATATGCTAATCAAGTTACCACTATTTGAAGAGATTAAGGCTGTGGTTTTTTATTTGAATGGGGATGGTGCTCCTGGTCCGGATGGTTTTGATGGCCACTTTTTCAAGACATTCCGGGACATTGTTGCAAAGGATGTGGTTCTTTCGGTTCAACAATTCTTTACAACTGGGGAGCTTCTACCTTATCTGATTGGAGTAGCGTGGCTTTATTCGGGATCGACACATTTCAGATTGTATTATTATAGCTTCTGAGACTATTAATCTTCTGAATCGTAATCAATATGGGGGTAATTTGGCGCTCAAGCTTGATATTAGAAAAACATTTGACGCTTTAGATTGGAATCTCTTGCTAGCTGTGCTCCATCAGTTTGGTATTAGTTTGGCTTTCTCCTGCTGATTTTCTTCTATTTTGCACTATGCACGTCTTTTTATTCTTGTGAATGGTAAAGCGATGGGCTTCTTCTCTTGTGTGCGGGATGTTTGTCAGTGGGACCCTCTATCCCCTCTTTTATTTTTTTGGCTAAAAACGTTCTTAGTCGTTTGATTACTCTTGCTCAGCAGGCTGGCCAACTTATGCCCATACGTTATTCTAATTTTTTGTACATGTACCAATAAGAATGTACGTTGCCTTATGAGAATATTTGACTCTTATTCCGAGGCTTCGGGACATGTGGTGAATGCGTCCAAAAGAGAATTATTTTACGGGTTCTATCTCTCCCTCTTGTGTAATATTATTTCAAATTTGTTCGAGTTTTCTGTAGGAGTTATTCCATTTCAGTATTTGGGCTGTCCTATTTTTTAAGGGAACCTTGGTACTCTCATTTTCAAGCTATTACATATCGCATAAAAGAAAAGTTTGCAACTTGGAAAGACTCTTTGCTTTCAATCATGGGGCGTGTACAGCTTGTAAAATCTATAATTCATGGGATGCTAGTATACTATTTTCATGTGTATATGTAGCCGATTAAGTTGTTAAAATTGTTGGTGGATAAGATTAAATTCAGTTTGTGAAAGTCGTTTTGTCTCTCTCCAAAGTTAGTTAGTTATAGGCTTATACGCACTTTTCTCCCCCTAAGTTTGCAAAATTAGCGATTTTGGCACCCTTTTAAAAAAAATGGCAAAAAACACCCCTCATGTTTAGCTCTTTTTGCAAAACATCAATTTTAACTTGGTCAATCTTATGTGTCACGCCACTCAACATGAAAAGTTGCCAGCTGTTTATATTTTAAATTAAAAATAAATAAAAATCCACGTATTTATCAATTGAATTAAAAAAATGAAAAAGGAAAGGAAAGAAAGGAAGTTGCACGTGAGAGAAAAAAAAATAAATATGAACACACACCACCACCTCTCTCCCCCTCACTCACCTTCATCTCTCTCACTCTTGACTGTCTTTCTCATCTTCATCCTTAGTATTCTTCAAGCTTACATAATCATCTTCATAAAATTATCCATAAATCAAATATATAGTGAATGTGAATTGGAATGATTGAGATCCAAGAAGAGCGAGCTTCTTCTTCTCCCAGAATGTGAATTTTCACTTTTTTCTCAATATTAAAAATTGGAGTTTATAGACTTAGTTAATTTTTTCTTTGTTTTAATTAATTTATAAAAAAAGAATCGGAAGTTGTTGGGTTAAGAGGATGAAGGAGGAGATTGATGATGAATGAAGGGAAGAAGAAGATACCTCACGTGCCTCTCCATATTTTCCTACCATTTTTTATTTTTTTTATTTTCTAATTACACACATGGACTTTTGCCAAAATCGTTACTTTTTCAAACTTAAGGGAGAAAAATGTGTTTAAGCCTTAATTATACTGTAGAATACAAATATACAAGGGGACTGAGAAGGAGAAATATTCAATTTTATTTATTTTCCCAACCCCTCGCAAAGAAGTAGGTTGCAAAACAAAATGCATTCAATCATAATATAACACACGGTGCTTTATAACTGTCTAATTCAAAAACCAAGCACACTAATAATGAGAATAATCACAAACAAAACAAATGAAGAGAAAGAAAAAAAAAAAGAGTGACTTCTTCTGAGGCAAAGTGCTTTGATTTTTCCCCTCTATAATTGCTAAATGCATCTTCCTTCTTTGCACTATAGTCTCTTTATTTCAATATATTCCTCAAATCCTACAAAAGTATACACATACATCAATATATTAATATCTTTCATTAATTATAAGCACTCAAAAAATATATATAAGCGAGAAAGTAGTTGCTGTTCAAAAAAAAAAGTGAGAAAGTAGTTTTTCCTCAAACATTATACAATCTAGTGTCATGTTTAATATATATAAGGGGAATATATATGGTAATTGCTTTGGCTTAAGCTTGGAAGACCAAATATTATACAATCTAGCAAAATAATTATTAGGAATATAAACCCATGAAATTTTGAATCAAACAACATTAATAAGAACCATAACTCTAAACTTCCATCTTGATTTGTATTTCTTTTCTATTTTAGTAATACTAAAAATAGAAATGTAAATAGGCTCAGATTAAGATTTATAAACTGTTTGTTCAGGTGTATGTACCATTTAGATATCTCAAAAAATTGAATAATTCATATTAAAAGTACTTAAATAACTAATTTTGTTTCTCTTATTTAATTGTTTCGTTGATAATATATTCATATATATAGTTGTCTTAAAATATTTTATTTATGAAGTGTTTTGTAAGGCTTGTGCATAGGAAGAAGCATACCATCTGATACTATCGTAAACCACTGTCTAGTAGTGGTAAGGAGGAGGGGGTGATGAATAGATGTAATGTGGTGGAGGAGGGGAATAGACTGGAGGAGGGGGTGATGAATAGATGTAATGTGGTGGAGGAGGGGAATAGACTGGAGGAGGAGGTGAAGAGTAGACATAATGTGGTGGAGGTGGTGAGGAGACAGGTGGAGGAGGAGACTTATACTTGTAAACAGGTGGAGGAGGTGAGTAGACAGGTGGGGGAGGTGACTTATATTTGTAAACTGGTGGAGGTGGTGAGTAGACAGGTGGGGGTGGTGATTTATACTTGTAAACTGGTGGTGGTGGTGGTGAGTAGACAGGTGGAGGGGGTGATTTATATTTATAAACTGGTGGAGGTGGTGAGTAGACAGGTGGAGGAGGTGACTTATACTTATAAACTGGTGGTGGTGAGTAGACAGGTGGAGGAGGTGACTTATACTTGTAAACTGGTGGTGGTGAGTAGACAGGTGGAGGGGGAGATTTATACTTGTATACTGGGGGTGGTGGAGATGGGTACTTGTATGGTTTCTTTGGAGATGGAGGGGGAGATGAGTACTTGTAAGGAGGAGGAGGTGACTTATACTTGTAGATTGGTGGTGGTGGTGATGGGTACTTGTAAGTAGGAGGTGGTGGAGATGAATACTTGTATGGTGGAGGTGGTGAGTAGACAGGTGGAGGAGGAGACTTATACTTGTAAACTGGTGGTGGTGGTGATGAATACTTGTATGGTTTCTTGGGTGGTGGGGGTGGAGATTTGTACTTGTAAACTGGGGGAGGAGGTGACTTGTACTTGTAAACTGGTGGTGGGGGAGATTGGTACTTATATACCGGTGGAGGAGGTGACTTGTACTTGTAAACCGGTGGTGGTGGAGAGGCGTATTTGTATGGCTTCTTTGGTGGTGGTGGTGGTGAACTATAATGGTAAGGTGGAGGTGGGGAGTGCACTGGTGGTGGTGGAGAGTGGTAGTAGTAAGGCTTTGGTGGTGGTGGAGATGAATAGATGTAATTGTTTGCTGAAATTTGGGATGGGAAGCTAAGAGAGATTATTGCCAATGCAATAGTGAGAGTAATAGAGGCCATTTGAGACCCCATCTTTTTCCCAGTGTGTTTTGTTGTTGCTATTATGAAGGTAGCATCACCCTTTATATAGTTTTTTCTTTACACATTTTACCTCAACTATTCATCTTGGTTGGTGTCCTTCGATTGATACATATTACAATTTACCTAGTTTTCTTTTCCAGAATGTTTATAAAATAAGTTTAAAACAAAATACAAGCATATAATTATATTAAAAAATAATGGCCTGCCTTTGAATAAGTGAGCATGTTTTTTGGACCAATTCGACTCGATTGATACATATTACAATTTACCTAGCTATCCATGAATGAGATGTAAACAAAGGAATAAAGTAAGTGAGCTTATTAGCTGGAAAATGTTGACACTGCTCTTATTTTCTTTATAGTAAGTATAGACCAATCATTATTTTATTATTTTTTCTTTCAAAAGAATTATTTTATTATTTTTGTTTGTAACCTATTTTCAAAGTAAGTAAAAATCAATATACGCGTAGTCATTGATGAATTAATTATTGGGTATTTGATCAAATTAATCTGTCCTAACAAACTTTGAAAAACTTTACAATGACGTATGTAAGAATCCACAACTAATTTAATAATGTTTTTCAAATTTAATCATGTTTTTCAAATCACACATTATCACATCGTTAATAGATATGATCTGAGACGGAAGGATTTGAACCTTCGAATAACGGGACCAAAACCCGTTGCCTTACCATATATTGTTTCTCACGGCTGCCCTAATCAATTGAGAAATCGTAAATATTAGAGTTAATTTAACTTTTTAGTAGTCTTTTTTGTTGAGGGAACTTTTTAATAATCTATTGCTTTGCTTGACAAAATAAAATTTAAAATTTTGTTGATAAAAAATCAAGAATTAATATTTTATCATTTGTAACACATAATGCAACTATTTTATCACAATTTTCTTTTTAGGAACACTATTTTATCACAATTAAAATCATTATTTTTGTTCTTCTGCTATTACTATTACTATTATTATAATTATATTACACCTACTTGCCAAAATTAGCTCGTCAATATCATGTCAATCTATAGAAGGTATATTTGTTCAAATATCATTATCTTTAATGGAGAGTTTTCCGTTCATTTGGTTCCCATAAAGTTTGAGGGATTAGTCTTCCCAATAAGATGTGAAGGATATTCGGCTTACACCAAAGAAAATAAAAATATCAGAAATTTTATAGTTAGACAATTTTTAATGCTAATATCGTATGTTTTGCGCCACAAATTTTAATGCTTTCTTCGATTCATTATTTTTAAAACTATTTATTTTATTTTTAAATAGCGTCGATTATCTCTGAAGCTAAAAAAATTTATCCATTATTTTTCAATTTCCCTTTTCTTTCCCACTTTTATTTTAAGATTTCACTCACCTTTCATACCGAAAATTGTCTATGTTCTCGCCCTTCGTTGTTTGTTGCTTTGTTCATAGGTAAAATCGTCTTTGTTCTTGAATCAATATCTTTCTTTTATCTTTTCAACTCCTTTCTCTTCTCTTATGAATTAAATCGTTTCTTTTCTCTATTAGTTGCAATTTTATGTTTTTATTCTTTAGTTTTTAGAGTTTGTTATTTTTTAGGACATTTTGTTTATGATTTCTGATGGTCTCTATTGTTTCTTAGGGAATTTTGTTTGTGTACTCATTAAAATCAAATTGGGGATAAAAAGTTAGCTTTTTCTTTTTGAGGTTTGTAGGGTATTTCTTAGGTATTTCTTAGGTTTATAGTCATCATAACATGTTTTGTATCTATTTTGTGTTAAGTAAAAAGGTATTCTTACACTTTTGAAATTTATTTGTTAATTTGTAGTCAATACCCTTCCAATTTAATCCCTTCCTATTTTTTACTACTATGACTTTGAATTCATGTGCTTTAAACAATATTGTTTATATTTAATCCCATCCAATTGTTGATAATTTGTAACGACCATGTATTATAGGCCATGGGCTCTATAAATCTGGGGTTCTGGAGTTAAACGTTAGTGATGACTGTGGCAGTTTCATAATGATTGTTTATCTGAATGTAGTGTGTCACTCCAATGGGTAGATTTATTTTGAAGTAATAATTGTAACAACTATTAAGTGATTGGTTTGTGGTTGCTACTTCAACTGATTAGGAATTTTAAGTGATGGTTTTTAGTAAAATTTGTGATGGTATATCTAATCTTTAGTATATAATATATGTAGATAGGGAAAAAATATATTTTCTTATTAAAATGAGACATTTTAAGTCGGTTAAAAATATAACATATGTCCGATTCAATAAAAAAAAAATAACATATGTCATTATGTTAGCTTTCATAACTAATGAATGCTAATTAGCGCCCGTTTCATAAAGTGTATGTATTTATATACACTTTTAATACGCAATTGGCTTCAATTTTAGCGTCCACTTTTGAATATGCTATTTAACATTAGTAGGAAGCTAGTGTTTATCATCTAAGCTCTTATTGTCGTCAACTTTTTGTACTCTATGCTGACGCAAAAAGGCAATTAAAGTCCACAATTTGCCTATTAGCAACCATTTTTCTGCCGACTCTAAAACGTGATTTTCTCGAGTGGTAAGGAGTTGAATTGTTGCTCGAATACTTGATTCCTATCTATACATGAATCATGTTCATAAGGAACCTCGATGGACAACTCTTTTCTAATTTGGGGTTAAAGAATTTCTTTAATTTTACATTCAAAATTCACAAGACAATTGAAAAGGAAAAAACATGAGAGAAGGAGAGACACGACTACATTAGGACTCGACAAGGGCAATCGTACCAGCATTCTCTTTCGCCATCTACGAGGCAACAATGGCAAGGAAGGGTTTCAGTTAGGGTGACACATATTGGAGTAAATAGGGGTGGTTGGTTTGTGGCGGGTTCACGACGTCGGAAAGAAATTCGATCAGATGATCAAGGAAGAGACATTTTTTAGTGATTTTCATGGCAATGGGCCAGTTTTGACAGGGAGCAGAGTGTGGTGTGTTTCAACAGATATCATAAACGTGTGGCAGAGTTCATATACAAAGGGATAGGAGATGATCAAATTTTGATGTCAGCCTCCACTCGTAGAACGATTATGGCAAGCCATTGTGGTGATGATCGACAATCTATTTACCATATTTTGAAATGGTGGTTTGTTGATGGTTAATGGTTAGCAATGTCCTTATGATAAGACAGTAAGTGCTATCATGTTCAAGGAGAGGGTGGTTGTATTAGGGAGGGTTGACGGTTAGGTACTACTTGATGGAAGAAAATGATGGGTATTTGTAGATGTGATTGAATGCCTTCTTTTACCTTTAGTAACTGACTTGGATGTAATAAAACTATATAAACATGAATTGTGATATGGGCCATTTTATTACATTAACCTCTATTCTTCAATATCATTGTTGTTTAGCCGACTCAAGTTTATTTTGTCTAATCCAATCTTGAAAAAGTGATTAATCAAGTGATCGTGACTCTACTTCATATGTTTTTTCTATCATATTAAAGGAAAAGTAAAAAAGGCATAAAAAGTACCTTTTTTAAAAAATGAATTTCACATCTTTTGAGGTTAAAGTTGATATGAAATGTGAAACACATGTTCACATATAGAAAAGGGATTTCACATCAGGGTGAGGATAAAACGATGTGAGAAGTACTTATCACATCCGGTACCAACCCGATGTGAAAATTCTTAGACATACCACATCACCTTACCTCACATCGGGTGCAACCCGATATGAAAAGTGCATTTCAAGCGATCTGAAAACTCCTTTATTGTAGTAATGTTATTTAGCTTTTTGACTTGATTAATAGACATCAGTAGGAAAAACTCCCTTTGTTTTGCTTTGAAAAACGTTTTTAGGCAGATAAAAAGAGATATCATAACAATTTTATTGAGAAAATTGTTTCTATTAAATTGTGTACATATAATTGGTTAACATAAATGATCATATCTTGTAGACTAATATATGACATATTTTGTAATTGTGCGTGTTTTCTTTATAGACAAAGTTGAAGCTTAGTGTGCTTGTTTGAGTAGGTTGAAATCAAACATAGAGGATGTGTTTAAAACCAAAATGAATGGAACAACGTTTATATTTTCAACCAACCCACTTTAATATATAGCTGAGATTTAGAAATATTCTTTTCTTAGATGTGAGATCAAGAGAGATACATAATTAGGATGGAGATGTAGAGAAAATATGAAGGAGATCATCCAAATCCGTTGTTTAATTGGTTTAACACATGCTAACTCGATTTGCAATAGAGAGATGTTTGTTGCACATAGATTGTATGATGTCTTAATTTTATTTTTGGGATAAATAACATATTTACATTTTTTATTTTATTTTTGAATGTTTGTCAGAAATCACTACAAGAAAACTTTCGCAAATTAATTAAACTGGGATAGAATTTGCGACGCTTTTGTGTTAAAAAAAATTATTTTAATTTATATATATTTTTGGGACGGATCAACGTTTCTGTCGCAAATTTGGGACAAAACTTGTATTTTTGTCACAAATTTGGGACGAAATTTTTATTTCCGTCACAACTTGGTCTTTTGTTTTCCATAAATTTAGTGGGAATTATTGGTGGGAAATTTTTTTTGATGAAAAGGATGAGTGGGAATATTGGCGCCACTATTATATATATATTTTTTATCATTTTTAGTTTTAATATTATTATTTATTATTATTTTCCTTAAAAATAATATATTGTGAGATAATTAAAAAAACCCAATCCTATACTTACTCTCACAAAAAACCCAATCCCAGTAACATAAACATAAAACAAAAACCCAATCCCTAAACTAACGCTCTCTGTATCTGTCTCTTTCAATCTGAAGATGGAATTCATACTTCTTAAATTGATCCCTCCCTAAACTAACGTCTACTTCCCTAAATTGATCCCTCCCTCTCTTGTTGAAATCGACCAGCCTTTAGCTTCGTTCTAGCGTTCTTGCAATTTCAGGTTTGTAGTTTCCTTTCTTTCTCAACTTCATTGCTCCACATAGCTGATCTTTGTTAATTTGTTGCTTTTTGGTGATATTTTTTATTTTGATGAAATGGGTTTGTTGAAAATTTTGAGTCTGGTTACTTGTTGCTCTTAGTTGTTCTATTTTACGTGTTGATCTTTGTTCTATTTTAATTTGATGAAAACAAACTAGAGTTAACTTGTTCTTTTCTTTGAGTCTAGATATTGATTGCTCTTTGTTGTTCTATTTTATTTTTGTTAACTTGTTGCTCTTTGTTGAAATTTATGGCTTTTAATGAAATGGGTATGTTGAAATTTTGATTTTTGGTAAAAGAGTTTGTTGAAAATTTGAGTCTGGTTAGTGGGTTTGTTATCTTATGTAACCTTTTACAAATACATAAGATAAGTTGCTTGGATTCTAAAATTATAGTTAAAATTATAGTTTATGACCACTGTAAAAAAATTTGTGAGCACCAACTACAAACTCAAGCAAAAATATCCATATCGTAGTGAAATTTTTATTTTTGGATACAAAATGGGATCAAAGAGGGATTCACCGGTGAATGTTCTGCTTGAATGGTTGAGGAAGAGATCAATGAAAGTGAAGATCTTTTTGGGAATAATGCTTGCTTTTTGTGCTTTGGTGGCTCTAACGTTTACTATCAGAGAACCAAATTTTTCTTCAAAGCCTCTGAAAGGTCCATATTGTTGGCTTTATTGTCCTCATATACAAGCTCTATGTTCACAAGAGTTGTTTTGGTAAATTTCTTAATTTCCCTTCATCAATTCCCCATTGTCTTGCTTTATTTTTTCCCTCAAGGATCATTGAGTCCTTAGAGACTTAGAGTAATCTATTTTTCATTGAAAGATAAATAAACTTCTTTCTCTTTAGATGAAACACATTAACTAAACCATTTGCGTCTACTTTTGTAAAAAAATAAAAATAATATTGTGTCCAATATTACCTTGATTAAATTTTTATATGTACCCAAAAAAATGATATATATTTAAATTGAGAATTATTGTAAAATATTTTGGTGAAATTTATATTTTTAGGTTTGGTGTTGTCTTTTGTGTGGTTATGATAGAATTTATTTGATGATATATGCATTTTATTTTCTCATACAATGTTTTATATTGAAACCTTTATCATTAATTAATTATCTTAAGTATTGTAAGTGTTTGGTGTTTAGGCAATGGATGTGTCAGCACATAGAGAATGGATGTATAATAGGGTTTTACCTGATGGAGGGGGGCTGAAAAATACCTTTTATAAGAGTGTGTAACCATTGATAAATAAGGTTAAATTGCTATGGGATACGTGTGTAACCATATATGATGTCTCGAAGTCCCAAAATTTCCAAATGAAAGTTGCATTGATGTGGACCATCAATGATTTTCCAGCTTATGGCATGTTGTCAGGTTGGTCTACTGCGGGAAGGTTATCATGTCCTTATTGTATGGAATAATCAAAAGCTAATAGACTTGAGAATGGTCAAAAGACAACATTTTTTGATTGTCATCGACGATTTTTACCAATGGACCACCTATTTAGAAGGAACAAGAAGACCTTTATCCCATTTCAATATCCAACAACACCAATAGATATAGAGTCTGAGACCGTGCCACTAACAGAAGAAGATAATGATCACAATAGCCAACCTGAAAATGTTATCCCATTTGGAGACCCTACCTTACCTGGTCCTCATAATCCACGTCTACCATGGGGCAAAGATCTTACTGATAACAAAATTTGGATTTATACTCTTAAAGGATAGTAAGTCAATTTGTTTATTTAATTTAATATACATGTATAGTTCTTAGTTTAAATTTAATGTAGATTATATATTCTTTTTAATTTAATTTGTTAATTCATGTGTTGAATTTGGGAGCTTTTATCCTGATGATAATGAGACTAAAGATATAACGATGGCAATTAAATCTATGTTTGATGGCCCTTACAACAATTGGAAATGTTACAATGATAAAATAAAAGAAATGTCGTTTAATGAGTGGGCGGTAATGTATCTTGGTTATTTGCTATCTTTTCACAGTGTTGTAACTTTGAACTGTTTTGAATTGAATTTTCTATTGCCATTTTCAATAAATGCAGAATAACTACAAATTGATTGGTGAACAAGAGGCAACTATCATGGCCACATAGGAATCAAAAGATAAGGATCTACTAAGAAAGATAATGGCGAGAGTACGTGAAAAAGTGTCAGAAAAACCCAAATGGATTACGGAAGCTGTGTGGGCACAACTGCTTGCAATGTGGGGAGATGATCGTTACATTACAAATAGATGTGTGGCAGCTTCTAATCGTGATTCAGATGTCGGTGGTTCATTTCACACCCAGGGATCTAAGAATCAACCAGAGCATGAACTTGAATTGGTCTCTAAACAAGTGCAGAGCAAAAGGTTAGGAAGAATTCCACACAAGGGTGAACTATTCAAAATGTGTCACTCCTGGAAGGGGTCACAAACCTTTGTCGATAAGAGATAAAGTGATTTATATGTGAGTATCAAGTTATTGGCTTCTTTAACTTTACTTGGTTTGTGTAAGTAGAAAATAAGTCGAGACTTGTAGGTTATCTTTTGGGTCTGTTTTGGACTGCTAAAATGCATTGTGGTCTGTTTATTTTTTCTCTATCTGTTTTAAGCATCAACTTTGTGCTTGTTTGAATGATATATTGTCGGTGACTGTGACCTTTTATCTACTTTAGTTTTTGGCTTGCATTTATGTTTGGTGTTTTTTTTGTTATTGCGGTATTGGTGGTTTGAATAGATTGTATAAATCTAGTAATGTATTATGTTGATGTAGTTGTTTTTTAGTAATCGAATGACTTGTTATAGGATGCATGTGCTGCCTTTATAATTTGGTTTGTTGGGATGTTTTGTTTAGGTACAATGTAGTGTTCCCTCCTTAATTTGCCTTGTTAAAGTGTGTTTCTTGTTAGACTATCTTATTTATTTTTCAGGAAAACATTGTAAATCTCTGTTCACAAGCTGACTCTCAACCTCATCCTTCTGAGGCTGGTAATGATGAAAGTGGTACTCAACCCAAGCCTATTGATTATTATACACTAATGATTGAAGCTGTTGGAGGAAGAAATGCAAAGGGTATAGTATATGGGCTTGGTTTGGATAAGCATGCGCACCCGTGGCTCAACATCTAAATCCAATAAGTATTCAAATTATATTAATATTGCTCGCGGTATGAGTGGAGAGGTTGAGGTGCGATTAAGGCAAACAATTGCAGAGCAACAACAAACAATCAATTCCATTATGGCTCGTCAGAACAGATTGATTGCTGCATTTGCTAAACATGCAAATATAGATTTGGATTTAATGGATTTCGATGAAGATGATCACTCTGTTGATAATACTACTCGTGGAAGCAATGCAAATGTTGGTGTTGATGTGGAAGAGTAATATTGATGGTTTAAGAATGAAGGGAAAAGTTTGATATTTTGTAGGCACTTTCTAGTTATTAGAACTTTAACTATTTTGGGTGTTGAGAAAAAAGTTTGATATTTGTTGATTTTTCGATGGTTATGTACTAAATTAATGATGAAACAATTTATGTTTACTAATGATTTGTAGTATCAAATTTGGAACTTGATGATCGACACAAGTTAATACGCATAATATAAATATATATTAAATTTTTGGGAGAATATTGAAAATTGCATATAATTTATTTATGACAGAATATTTTATATAATTCTGCCGCAAAAGATATTTCAAAAAATAAATCAGATTTACATTTTTTTTTTTACTCGGCGAATTTTATTAATACCGAAACTCTCGCAAGACGCAAAGAGACGGTAAAAGAAGAAATACAAGGATGCCGCATATAGGCATAACATCCACCCCACAAACACTAATTCACCGCATCCAAAACGAAAACGACGAACAAGCACAAAAGGAACAACATTAATTCCATATTTTGCCAAACTTTTTTTTGGATAAAGACCAAGAGGAAGGTTAGGCATCAAGGTGGATCTGAAACATCCCAACTAGGTTGGCACCCAACAGAAACCCCAATCCTTTACCGCCTTCCAATACATATTTTTAAAAATAAAGGGAAAAATATGTACAAAAGAGGGAGGACTAGGCCAAGACCCTTTGAAAACAAAAGAGTTCAAAAATAAAAGACAGCAACTAGCTATGGAAATCTAAAATTTGGCAGCCCATGTATGTCTCTAGCAAAATCCACTGCCAAGGAAGCAAGCAAAGTATGGTACCAAGATGCAACTGTCAAACCATGTTCGAAGGCTGCCATAGTGTCTGCACAACAGTTCCCCTCCCGGTAGATATGAGAGCATATAACAAACAGTCCAAACTGCATACAGTTGTGCCAAAGATTCCGCAGGCGGATAGGAATCAGAGAATGGTTTTTGAACGCTTTTACCGCACTAGAGGAGTTACATTCAAGCCACAATCTATGCCAATTGTTCTGGGCAGCAAACTCCATAGCCATCATTAGCCCCATGATTTATGCCTCATAAACAGACACCTCTTCGAGGTTACTAGCAAACACTCCAAGAAAAGAGCCTCTAAAGTCACAGAAAATCCCTCCAGAAGAGGAGATGGAATTGACAACCGAGCCGTCCGTATTAGCCTTAACCCAATTGATGGTGGGTGGCTTCCAAATGACAGTAATTATTTCTTTGACCTTTCTATGAGAAGGATTGATCAAGAAATTTTCCAAAATATTGGCATCCGATGATAAACAATTCCCATTGGAATTAATTCCAGATAAAGCTATAAGAGAGGAAATTTTTATAATAGTGTTATGAATGGATACCGTAGCGGAGCTGAAGCGAATAGAATTTCTGGCTATCCAAATCGAATGGACCGTGTGTATGATTTCTGCCACGTAGACATACCGTAATTGAGAGCTGCACTGCCTGGGGACACAATATAGCAGCGAAGCAACAGATGAAAGAGAGAAAGAACAATTCAGCTGCACTCCTAGCCACCTCCAAAGAGCCACCGCAAAGTCGCAGGAGAGAAATAAATGTGTTGAGCTCTCTGCATTTCGAAAACAAAGCACACAGATTGAAACCAACGTGCAGCCTCGCAATTGAATATTTTCATCTGCTGGAAGCTTAGAAAGCATGAGGCGCCAGAAAACAAACGAATGGGATGGCGGGATGCAAGAACGCCATATGACTGTTGCCCAATCAACCGTACCGTGAGGTGTTTGCAAGAACTGATGAGCAAGCTTCGAAGTTAATAACCCATCTGAGGCAAACTTCCAAACATGTCTGTCAGGGAGGGGAGCATTTGGCAGCGCGATTTCTAGTGTAACACCCTAGTTGTTTTTATTTATTTTATTAAATATAGAGTTTATTTAATTGAATTATTTTATTTATGTGATTTGTTGATGTTTATTTAAATGGATTTAATTGTTATCAGCAAGAATAAGGGTAGGAATTAGAATAATTAGAATTAAGGGCTGAAAATAGAATTAGAAGGAATAGAGGAATTAAGTGGAATTACTAGGAATTAAATAAGGAAGTGGGAGGTTAAGAAATAGAAGTCAGAGAAAAGAAACCACTTTCACGTTAAATAGAAAACAAGAATTTTTGGAGAAAAAGAGGAGAACCAAGGGAGAAGAGAATCAAGAGAAGCTTAGGATTATTGCCATTCATCTGAAACCCAAGGTAATGGTGGGAAACTTATTCTCTAATCATAATTTTATGATTCTGAAATTTGAACTAACATGTGAAATGGGTAGATTAGGGTTAGTTTCAGTTTATGAAAATGTGAAGAAAACTCTATGATCATGAATTTTTTAATGTGAATTGTGTTGATTTGTTGCATAATGATGATATATATGATGGAACGTTGATGATTGTGTATGTTTGCTGTGTATTATAAGTGAATTGAGAGAGTTTGGGATTAGAATTCATGTTGGTAAAAAGAATAAGAATGATGATAAAAACTAGTGAATTGTGTATGAATTAGTGATAAGTTGAAGTGTTAGGTGTTGTTTAATGTTGGTTAATTTATGAGTGAAGTATAGAAACAAATTTTGGGA
>Ga0315914_1002669_pt1 | contig 27319 bp, 20 predicted proteins | sample MpolenodulesMG_FD_203920 | JGI IMG/M metagenome (GOLD analysis project Ga0315914, IMG submission 203920) | Medicago polymorpha root nodule microbial communities from Los Angeles, California, United States - elongated nodules | ecosystem: Host-associated > Plants > Roots > Nodule | place: USA...
AATAAATAAGTTTTTATGTATTATTTATAAGTTTTTAAGGTAGTTTATGAAAAATCCGTTTATGAAGATACAATTTTCATTAGTGAGAGTTTATAAATTAAAATAAAAGCTTATTTATTTACATAAACTGTTTTTCTTAAACTCAAAATAAGCTCAAACCAAACGGGGCTATGGTCTCCAGCTACAAAGGATTCAGACTCATACTTGTCTAAATTTGCAAACGAAAATTTGTAAAATTTCCAGCTATGGGAAATAGTGATAGGATTTATCATGGATAAGCAATCGCCTTTATTGGTAGTCTTGACAACGAAAACCGCAGCTCCAAAAATACAATTATCATCGACCAGATATCCTTTTGTAGGGTCTTTAAATGTGTCAAGGTTGATGAATTTTGGGATACCCCACTCTATTTTCAAGACATGAAAATGCCTAACAGATGCATGATGCAAGGTATTAGAAAAATACCTTATCTTATACTACATTATAAATAAATTAAATTAACAGAGTGGGGTATCCCATCGAACAATTTCAATAAAATTTGTACCTTGAGTTGTAACGTATTCATCGTCAATAAAATTATATGCTAAAAAGTTTATAATGGCGTTGATCTCCCAATCAATAGATAATGTAATGAAGTTGGATCCATGAGTACCAAATAAATAGAAACATGGTCATGCCCATTCCCCTTTGTGTTTCCAGATGGGTAAATAGACAAGTTCCTGCGCATGAACGAAAGTTTAGTAATATTATCATTCTTTTCTTTTTTTTTAACTAAAATAATGGTATTTTTCAAATTTATTAAACAAGACATTCAAATAGATATCCTCGACACAAACGTTAACATTGATAATCTGATTATAAACAATCACATATATCATTGTTGTATGAGTAACCCAGACAACAAACACATCATCAATATGAAGTGTCCTTGCTGACAATTAATTTAAGGCTAAAACACATTTACATATACCATTTGTAACCTCCAGCTTCAAACTTTTCTGACACACATTTTTCTATGGAGGCCTTAGAAAGCAGCGAGAAAGACTTCAGTTTGAATGTGTAATGACTCGGCGGAGCTTTCCTTGCTGTAAAAGATATAAATATAAATTATCACTATCAATTAAATGATATGCATACTGCATCCACATTCTTTTAATGTCTCTAATCTAATAATAATGGAATAATTTCAACTGTTCCGATTTTGTATTTACGACAAACACATCAAACTAGAGATGTGTTTTTTTTGAAGAAACGATTCTTGCTTTTTTGTTGTCAATCTTATCTCTAAAAAATAAATATAATTATAATTATAGACATATATTTGTAAATAAACACACTTGTGTTACCAATTGTTGTTAATATGAATCACCTTTCATGGGTGTGGTAGACGGCACTGGATCAGCACTGGGTGTAGTAGACGAAGCAAACATTGTAGGGAAAGAACTAATTAATGAACCCTTAATAGAAAAGAACTAATTAATGGAGGATTTTATCTGGATTTTGAGGTTTCTCAATTTTTTTAATTCTCACCTCGTTTGTCCAAGTTATTCACCTTTATGCTGTAACAAGGAAAATTGTTTGTGATGTATTTGGTTGCACATATCTTAATTATACTTAATAGTTTCAAATGAATTACACATTGAACAATTCCTTGCTTGTTGTGGCAGAAACGACATGAATAACTTATTTGGATGTTTGCAGCACAATCACATATTCTTTTCTTCAATGCATATTAAATCATTTCCTTGAACTTGACCATAATTGGATTTGCTTTCATTCTTTCAAACAAATTACTAACCACAAGGAAGATGAAATCATGAAGAATAAAGACATGGAAAGAACCAAGAATGCCGCCAAACAATATTTTTTTTTTTTTAACAAAGGCAAACTTAGGCCATTTCATTAAATATCAAAGAGTACAAACGAGAAGGTACATCATAGAAAACATAGGGGGCTAGGGTTGGATAAGGATGCTTTTACCATGGAATGAGCAACCTTATTTGTTTGCCTCCTAACATAGTTCACAACAAAACTAGCGTGAATGGATAATAAATCCTTACATTAGAGAGAATGTCTCTAAGCTCATTTTGAGGCATATAAGAAGAGTTCACAATTTCAACAATAACTTTGCAATCAAACTCGAAGATGACTGAGGACATGTCTTTAGCAACATCAAATTTTAAGGCCAATTTTTTTTATTTAATTTATATTTGGATTAATAAAAATAATTTCATTAGACATGCAATATTCAAACAGTTTAAGTTTACATGATTCACCTCTAAAAGCATGCGAGTGGTGTTATGAATGAAATGAACGACAACATTAACAATCAAGTCGTTGTAGTATAGTGGTAAGTATTCCCGCCTGTCACGCGGGTGACCCGGGTTCGATCCCCGGCAGCGGCGAAATTTTTTCAACTTTTCAAATTTTTTTGACAATACCCATCTTCTTGTTGTTAACTGAACAGCACAGCGATAGAAGTTACCATACTTAGCGGTAGAACGAAGCTTCGAATCAATCTCACTTCAACTTCAATGGCCACTCTTCCTGCTTCTCCTTCACCCCCTTGGCCTACTAATCCTAACCCTAATAATAATAATAATCCCAATTCTATTTCAATTCCGAACCCTAATTTCCATCCTGATCAATCTCAAACCCTTGATTTCGATTCCCTTTTGTCTCCCCAACCTCAATCACCTTCCGCCACCACCACACCGCCGCTTCCTCCGTCGCTTCTTCAACTCTCCTTCAACCAAGACCACGCTTGCTTCGCCGCCGCTACAGACAACGGCTTCCGCATCTACAACTGCGACCCATTCCGCGAACTCTTCCGCCGCGAATTCGGAGGGGGAGGAATCGCTCACGTTGAGATGCTTTTCCGCTGCAATATCTTAGCACTTGTTGGTGGTGGCTCCCACCCTCAGTATCCTCCTAACAAAGTCATGATCTGGGATGATCATCAAGGTACTTGCATCGGTGAACTCTCCTTCCGTGCTACCGTTCGTGGTGTTCGATTGCGGCGTGATCGGATAATTGTGGTGGTGGAGCAGAAGATATTTGTTTATAATTTCGCTGATTTAAAGCTGTTGCATCAGATTGAAACTATTGCTAACCCTAAGGGTTTATGTTCAGTTTCACATGTGTCTGATTCTCTTGTTCTTGCCTGTCCTGGTTTGCATAAGGGTCAGATTCGTGTTGAACATTTTGCACAGAAGAAAACTAAGTTTATTTCTGCTCATGATTCGAGAATTGCTTCGTTTGCTCTCACACTTGATGGACAGTTAATAGCAACTGCCAGTGTCAAGGGTACGCTCATTCGGATTTATGATACTGAAAGCGGCACCCTACTTCAGGAAGTATGTGCTAATTGCTCTTACTTTCATTTGTGTAGTGTTTTTGATAATCAGTTATGTTTCTTTTGTTGGATTAGATGTTATTAAGGTTTAATGTCTATATTTGTTGTCTTATTTATGTCCTATCCTATGGTGTGAAGATTTGATTTTTATGTATGGGTAATTGAGACATTTTGGTTTTTCTGTGTGAATTTCTTCTTGGATGTGGATTTTAGGTTAGAAGGGGTGCAAATGCAGCAGAGATATATAGTTTGGCGTTTTCTTCGACGGCTCAGTGGTTAGCAGTTTCAAGTGACAAGGGTACTGTCCATGTTTTCAGCCTTAAGGTTAATTCAAGTGGTGTTCCTGAGAACGAAACATCACAAGGTTCGTCTAGTTCAGATGCTGCCATTGCCCCTTCTAGCTCATCTCGCTCCTTCATTAAATTTAAAGGTAAAATTTTCTGTTGATTTTTTATCAATTTGAAGAGTATTTCTTTCTATTTGACAACTTATTTAGTGGGATAAGACTTGGTTGTTGTTGTTTATTTCTTTCTATTTGTTAACCGAGAATGTGTTGGAAATGCTCATGTTTTAGTTTTATGAATATTTTTTCTTCTTCTTCTCATTTGCAAAGAGAAATAGTGTCAATTCAATTCTCATTTTTCTTGTTGATTGAGTGTTACTCTGCGCCTTCAGGAGTGTTGCCCAAGTATTTCAATTCAGAGTGGTCAGTTGCCCGGTTTCACTTGCATGAGGGTACTCAGTACACAGTTGCTTTTGGTCTACAACAGAATACAGTCATAATTCTTGGCATGGATGGAAGGTATGATACGAGGAAATGACAAAAAATATATCTTGTATATAAGTTTTAGTCTTTTAGATAATAGCTATTCTATTAATATAAGACACTCAATGCCGGATCTTGAGTTACTTTTTTGGGGGTGCCAAATATTGATAGAATATATATTAAACAGTTTCAAAAACTTATTAGGATTATGGATTGTTGTGGTGGTTTGTTTGCTTGAATGCTGCATGGAGGACATTGGTTCAACTCCCACCAAGAGTGCTTTTTTGAATATAAAACATTAAAAATACAAATGAAATATAAAAAACAGGGTGTGAGAGGATCGAAAACACGCCCTAGAGATGATTAAGGGGGTGTCTGACCACTGCAGCAGCCATAAAACATGTGATATGTTATGACTAATATGATATATATAGAGAAGTTGGGGGGTACAGTGGCACCTGCGGGTCTCTAAAGAGATCCGCCACTGAAGACACTATCAGTTATATTAATAGTAAAAAAATTGATATATGTTAGTATTACTGAGTTGAGGATTGAAAGAATGACCATGTGAACCTTTTTTTTATTTTGCTACTACGGTCTCATACTTTCAAATTTCAAGATAACATGAAATGTAATATGGAAAAAGTTGCTCTAAATTGAGCTTGTCTGAAAAGAGTGACTGAATAAGGGTGTGGTCACCTTTAGTTTTTTTTTTGAGTTAAGATCATAATGTATTTAATGTAATACTGTCCCAAATTTATCTTCACGATTCAATTGAGAAGTTAGCTCTGAGATTATTCGACCACAAGAATTGAATGAAATAGAAGGAACACTTTATTTAAGAAATACGATAGAATTAGAGAGAATCTTTCCCCCAAGAGTTTCCCCTTCACAATAGAGAATACTCTATTCACAAAGACGATATTCAAAGGCGCTCTCTACCCTTTGCGTTCTCTTATTTTTACTCATACTTTCTCTAACAATCTCAACCAACTAACTAGCTAACTAACTAACTTCTATAACAAATATTAACTGCTTTAACAATTTCAGTTTCCCTTTATGCTATAATCCTAACAAAAGAATTGGGTGTTCCACATATAATTTTGTTCAGGTGGGTTGGATTAGTCTTGTGCCTCTTTAGATAAATCCTTTCCTATTGATCTATGCATTGGGTAATTTTATTTTTTTTGGGTATCCCAAATAAAGGTGAATGTTTATGTTATATGATCTTAATGATTTACATTTGATTATTCGGTGCAGCTTCTATAGATGCCAATTTGATGCAGCGAATGGAGGGGAAATGACCCAGCTGGAACATCACAACATTTTAATTCCAGAAACTGCTTTGTGAGATGAAATCCTGTAGCATTTGACGCTTATCTTTTAGTTAGGGTTATTCTACAGGAATATTCACCGTGTAATAATAGTAGAAATAGATTGAGAGTGTAATTATTAATAGATGGGTGGTTGAAACAACGCTGACACCATTATTGTTTACTCTGTCGACTAGTTGCTTCCATTGTAATTATATAATTCACTAAATTTTTAACTTATAAATATTGAAAGCTGTGGTGAAGCAAGCATACACTTTCCTAACAACTTTTCAAATCCTTTCAAACCAAAATTGAAATTTTTTTACGTCATGATAAAGCATGGGGCGGTTTTTGTCGAATGATTGACAACTGCCATGGTGGGATACACGGTCGTTCCAATAAAATTGAAAGCTCGGCTCTAATATTAAAAATGACCTTTAATAAAAATAATTAATGATAATTTAAACAATTGCAAATTGACAATAAACATTATTTTTTATTTTAATCTGTTTTGTTGAATTTTTGTTGTTGATAGATGTGTGTGTTTGACCTCCATTTACTCTTTATTTTTGTCAAATAATAAGTGTTTGGTTTAGACCTACATAACAAAAGAAAATATTATCCTACGTTCCAATAAACAAATAATTGAGGCCCCTATAAATTGGAGACTCGGCAGATTGATCGTAACTAAGAGAGAATAATAGTTGATGGAGGTAGAGATACGGTACAATCAAAAGTAGGATGAACTCACTTGCGTCCGGTGAGCGGCATATTTAACTTGTGCACCATAGAGGACGCCCTGAGTTAAAAGATCAAAAAAAGGAGGGGGGTTTTTGGGCCAAAAAAAATAGAGTAAATGCCAAAGTATGAGTTGATCTAAAGAGGGTGTATTGGATTAAGATTTTAAGGGATTTTAAAAGACTTTTTTTATTATAAAAAAGTCTTGTGGTATTCAATCAAGACTCTTTGTCATTTCAAAAAAGTCTTGTGGTATTCAATCAAGACTCTTCATCACTTAAAAAAAGTCTTGTGGTATTCAATCAAGACTCTTCATCACTTAAAAAGTCTTGTAGTATTCAAAATCATTCAAATTTCTAAAGATTGTTTAATAAATTGGATTTTGATGAATTTTAAGGGATTTTCTAGTGAAATTTTAGCATGAAAAAGTCTCATAAAAACATGAGATTTCTTAGGATTGTTTTTCTTTTAAGATTTTTTTATCTCTCTCCTCTATTCATCTCTCTCTATCTCTCTCTCTCTCTTCTATCTCTCTCCCCTCCCTCCCTCTCTCTCTCTCTCTCTCTCCTCTTCCCTCTCTCTGTCTTTCTCTCTATCTCTCCCTCCTTTCTCTAATGTTCTCGTTAAAAAAAAAAGTTTGTATTGAGAATATTGTAAAAGAGAGTGTGTTATAATCATTTCTTTCCAATGAATACTTAAAATTCATAAAATCTTTTGAAATCTTGTAAAATCCATAAAATCTTTTCAAATTCTTTAAAATCTTATGATGTAAATCCGTTGAAATCCTTTAAAATCTTGAAAGTCATTAAAACCATGCAAAGTCTTTTAAAATCCTTAAGACTTTTTTAAACAAAAATTGTCCTTTAAAATCCTAATCCAATACACCCCTAAATTGCGTATGAACGTGCTCCTGAGTTGGGGATCTTGGTTAATCTTTAGGGTTATAATCACTTTTTAATTCTGATGGAGTGTTGGAAACAGTTTAGGGGCATAATAGAAATAGGATCATATGCATTTAATCGAGTTCGGTTGCATGCAAATATTTAATCATTGGTTCACTCTGTTTGTTTTCTTACGTTAATACATCACATGAAGCTGAGCTATAATATAACACTCTCTCTCCATTACCTCATCAAGCCTTAAAAAAGCTTTGCTTTTAGAAAAGTATTTCTGGGAAGTAACTTGAACATCAACAGCAGAAGACATAATTTGTAAGGAAATGTAAAATCTACTAACAATATATAAAAATAACAATATATAAAAATCGAAGTACATCAAAATTTCATAATCATTCTCTTTAAAACTCATGATCTTCTTAATTTTACGTACATAACGATCATTTTGCAAAATTTAATATAATAGTTTTTTTAATATAAAAAATTAATTATGATGGATAATGTTCATCACAAGTAAAAAAATTCTACGAATAACTATGAAATTAATTAATTTGTTAAAAAATTTATGGATAATGGTCATCACAAGTCTAACAAATTTTCACGGATAACTATGGAATCAATTTATTTGTTTTTTTAATTTTTTTTTTTAGAATGACTTAAAAACAAATATTATGGAACTATCAACGGATACAACAAATTTCCACGCATATTTGTTTTTTAGGATGCAAAATTTTATCATATCTATTTTCTCATATATCTGTACAAAAAAATGTATTTATGCATATATAAGCACATAAAATCTGCAACGGGTACGGTGCAAATATTGAACGGTGTTTTGCATATAAAATAAAAAATTATTTAATAGAAACACTATATTAATGTTTATATTTTGACAATATTAATGAGTTTCCAAAATTTTATCATATCAACTTTCTCATTTATTTACATAAAAAATTGTTTATGCAGATAAAACACATAAAATCTGCAACGAATGCGGTACAAACATTGAACTGTGTTTTGCATATAAAATAGAAAACTTATTCAATAGAAACACTATATTAATGTTTATATTTTGACAATATTAATGAGCTTCCACAATTTTATCATATCATATTTCTCATATATTTACATAAAAAATCATTTTTGCAGATAAAACGCATAGAATCTACAACAGGTGGGATGCAAACATTGAACAATATTTTGCATGTACGATAAAAAGTTATCTAATAGAAACATTATATTAATTTTGATATTTTAAAAATAATCATGAGTTTTAAAAAATTTATTGTGTTTGTTTTCGCGTATATAAGAAAATAAAATTCACTAACATACGCGATTCAAATATTTAATATAAAAAAATATTCAATAGAAACATTATATTAATGTTGATAATTTTTATTTAATATCTTTAAACAATTGACAACATTAACAATGTAATTATTTTTTAGGGTTAATAGTGCTTTTCACCTCTGTAATATAGGTCATTTTCGGTTTTCGCCCCTATAAAATTTTCGGTTTGATTTGCATCCTTGTAAAACTTTTTTTTTCCGGAAAACACCCCTCCTCCATCCAACTCATCAAATGCGCCTATGTGACGTTGACTTGGTTTTTTTTTAATTTTTAATTGTCCACATCATATTTTATTTTTTAAAATAACTGAAAATTAAATTTCAAAAATAAAAAACATCCAAAAAATCAGAAAATATTCAGATTTTTTTCCAAAAAAATTTAAAATTGGAAAAAAAAAGCAATTATTAAAAAATAAAAAAAAACAATAAGATTTTTTTCGAAATTCAAATATTAAAAAAATCAGAAAAAATATTAGGTTTTTTTTAAAGATTCTGGAGTTACATTTTCAAAATAAAAAAAAGTTAAAATTAGAAAAAACAAAGTCGAAATTTTAAAAAAATAAAAAATCAGATTTTTTTTCCGAAAAAAAATATTTTAAAAAATTCAGATTTCTTTTTCGAAAATTTTATTCCAGATTTTTATAAAATCTTTTTTGAAATTAAAATTTTAGAAAAAAAATCTTTTTTTACGAAATTTTCGAAATTAAAAGTTCATTTTTTAAACAAAAAATTTAAAATTTGGAAAATATTTTTCGTAATAATTTTTTTTTTCCGTAAATAAAAAATTTCCTGAATTTTTTTTATATTTATTTTTCTAAATTAATATAAATAAATTTATATTATAATTTTTTTTATAAAATAAAAATAATTATACAGTCAACACGCCACATAAGCATGTATGCACAGTCAGCATGCCACAGAATGTACCACGTCAGCAAATATGCACAGTCATATGGGGGAGGGGTGTTTTCCGAAAAATAAATTTTTTACGAGGACGGAATCCAAACCGAAATTTTTTTAGGGGCAAAAACCGGAAATGATTTATATTACAGGGGTGAAAAGCACTATTAACCCTATTTTTTATATTATTACCGCAATACTATACGACCTGTGCGTAAGCCCGAGTCTATTACTAGTTGTTAAAAAAAAAAAAAAAACTTAAGCATGGCACGCATATGGAGAAAGGCGAAAAAATAAAAAATAAAAACAAAAAAGAAATAGTAGATGGACCGTATGTGTTGTCTTGACAGCTTTAGCTTGTCACAATAGGTTTTAACAATAACAATAACATTTATGTTTAAACAAACAGCAACACAAATAAAACATGTAATCAGTGTCGTGAATTTTTTCAAGACAAATAGGATTAGACTCCCAGAATAGGGCACTGAGAGGCAATAGCTTAAACTTTCCTACGCAAAATCTGAAATCTTGTCTCCCATAGAAAATTCAGGCGATATCAGAATCACAAAATTCATAAAATCTTAAACCATAGTTCCTAAGACCAAACTTTTTGCTTCGAGACGGAGGAGCAAGAGCTTGAACTTTCCTACGCAAATCTGAAACCGTCTCTCTCTCCCAAAGAAAATTCAGGTGATAACACAACATTCAAAAAATCTAGAGTCGCAGATCCCGAGACCAAACTTTTTGCTTCGAGACTTATTAGCACACCCTCGTGAATTAAGTCTACAATTAGTTCAACTTCTTTCTCACCAAATCCTCTTACTGTCATTGCTTTTGTCCCAATGGAAATGCCGTCAGAAACTAGGGCATTTTTGTCACCTTTGTAATTAGCACATGTTAGTAAATAATAAAAAAGAATAAGTTTTGTAAAAAAAAAAAAGAATAAGCAAACATGCAAAATAAGGAGTGTTTGATAGTGATATTTTCTTATTTCTCTTAATTTGGTACAATTAAAATCAACTAAAAGATCTTCAAACTATATTCTCATTCATCAAATTGGTCCCTACTCAGGGACCAAATTGATGGGTGGAAGAACAATTTAAGAACCTTTTTTTTTGAAGCAAGAAGAACCTTTTAGTTGATTTTAATAGATAAGGAACTAAATGATGAGATTTGATAGAATGGTAGTTTGTGAACTAAATTGAATGTTTATTCTTTTCTTTTTTGGTCATGCAACCTAATGGCTTGAAATTCATCCTTTATGATGAATAAGCGGGAAATCTGAGATTTAAATCTCGGCCCCTACCTACTGCAATTAAGGATACTGCAAGTCACTCACCCGACACTAAATTCTTGTTGAACATTATGTAAGCCATGTTGAGAACTTTCTCCACAAGAGCACCATCAATACCCTGAAGGATGTGATGTTGATTAATATGAAATACAGGGCACTAAAAAAAATCATAAAATCAAGGGTAAATTAAGTAATGATCATAAGTATCTGGAATTTCATTTTTGGTCCTTATAAAAAAAAATCAACTTTTTTAGCCATGTAAATTTTTTCGTCAGTCCTTGTAGAACTTCCCATCAACATAGACTTAGGGGTGGAAATGGGCTAGTCCAGGCTAGGATTTTTAAGGCCTAAGTCTAGCCTACTTCAAAAAATATAGACCCGAGTCTGGCCTATTACCTGTCATAGGCTCATTTTTAAAGACTAACTTGACTTTTTTAAAGGTCCGATGAAGCCAAAAAGCCTATTTTACACCAATGCCTAACCACACCTTCAAGTCTACTACTAAATAGACCAAATCTTATGAAGGCCTAAAACACATGAATATGTCTGCTACTAAATAACAAAATCACATGAAGACTTGAGTTTATAAAAAATAATTCAACAATATTAATAATGGAAGAGATATTATATATAAAAAACTTAATAGGCCGGCCTGATAGACTTAATAGACTTTTTTGTAAGTCTTAGCCTCGCCTATTTAATTAAAAAGGCTTTATAAAAAGCTTAGGCCTAGCGTTTTTAGTAAATGAGCTGAGACGAGCTAGACTTTAAATAAACTAGGCTATAGGCCATTGTCGGACGCATGACCTATTCCCACCTCTGAGAATAGTCCCTGTAAAAAAAATATTTGTCCCCAAAAATGTTAATGGAAAATGAAATTTTGATATTTATAAGGACCATTTACTTAATTTACCATAAAATCAATAAGCAAAATCTCGCCTGTCTGTAATATACACAACTCTACGGACTTATGAAAAAAAATTCACATTATTGCACCATTTCTAAGGATTAAGGAGGGGAAGACGAAATAATTATAATTTTATTGACACGCAAAAAAAAAAGAGAGAGAGAGAGAGCAAGAAGCTTACAAATGGCCTAAGATCAACAAGAACCATGTGATTATCATTACCAGCAGAAACCAATTTATATCCATGTTCAATTAATCGGTTAGCAAGAGCTATACAGTTAGCAACCACCTGCACGATGGTATGAAGGAATGTTATTGTTCGGAAGAGGTTTACACCCAACTCTAACCAATGTTGAAAAGCGATATTGACATATACCTGCTTTTGGTAATTTTCAAAGTCTGGTGATTGTTCATCCTTCAAGCAAACTACTTGTCCTCCAATTGTGTGGAGATGCGGACCCCCCTAGATAGTTCTACACTATTAAAATGACATGCTAGGAAGGTAAAGAAGATAAATGCATCTTATTCCATATGAGCATGTTAGAAAGAAAGGAATTGATCAAGGGATATTCCAAATTTACCTCCGCACGGGGATAACAATTATTATTGTAAATGGCAGACTCCAGATCGACCACATGCACGGAACCTTTCTTGAAGAATATCATACCACCTCCCGGACCTCTTATAGACTGGAGTAAGTGTTGCAGAAAAAAGTAATCATTTCACAGTTTTGAGGTAAATAAAATTATATTTTTACAAATGCAAATTCTTCTATTTCATTTTGAGTTCAAAAATGTAAGCCAAACGCAATATCAAAGCAAACCTTGAGGGTTTTGGTGGCCACAATGTCACAAAACTCAAATGCATTAGCAAACACAGACTCGGCAACAAACCCAATAATATGAGTCATATCCATCATAAAAAAAGCACCTACTTCATCTGCAATCTTTCGTTGCATAAAAGATGCAATTAGTTTATCGCAAAGAATAAAATCACATTGTATATAGAAGCAGATAATGAAGATTAAAAAAAAACATACTTCTCTAATGCGAGAATAATCAATGTCTGGAGGACACCCACTAGCAACAATGAGCTTTGGTCGGAATTCAGTAGCAGTTTTCTCCAGCCTGTCGTAATCAATAAGATCTGTTGTAATTCAAAAGCAAGTGGGGAAAAAAACTCTCATGTTATTCCACAAATAAGCCAATATATCTAAATTAGTTTTAATGAAAATATAAACAACTGTTGATTCATCAAGTTGGTACGGCATAATTTCAAAATTTTTTGAGGCGTATGCATGAGATAAATGTCCCTTGTGAGTCAAATTCAAATACTGGTAACATATAATTACTGACATTAGAACAACAATGTAATGGATTTCCACTTTGAAATTGGAAAAACTAAACAAACTTAAATGAAAGAAAGATAGTTTACCATTATTCGATCACGTAGCTCAAGAATTGAAATGTACGCTCCAAAATTAGTCAGGGGACCAGATAATGGTTCAACACTTACACCCCACTTATTACAATCTAGATGGAATGCGGCAAGTACCCTTTCATGAAAAGGAATTTCACTCTCATCAGCTTCAGAATCAACTTCACTAAAGTCATAATTTGGGAAACTCCTTCCTTCACGTAATATTTGAAAATAGCACATAATGCCGTGAACGAACAGATGAATACATGGGCATATATATTAATGGGTTAAAATATGTTTTTGCCCCTTGCCGTTAGGATGAATTTTAGTTTAATTCTTGTAAACAAACAAAAACTTACAACCAGAATTCGCCGCCCAAATGACAGGGGCGAAAGTACATTTAATCCTATATTAAAACATCCGTGCAAAATTTAATTATATATATTTATATAAGCACGTATTCCAGAGTTGATTTCAAATATATTCCAAAGTTGTTTTAAAATCTATGAAGCATAGGTACGGGTACGTTGATATATATATTAAAAATATATTCAAGTGAATTAGTATCATTGTTGTTGTAAAAACATGCTTAACAAAATCAACTATAACAAAAAATAGTATACTACTAGTCGTATTTTGATTATGTGTTAACAACACTTCTATCATCATTTTGTGCAACCCCCTACTATTTTCATCAAAAGTAGGAGAGGGAATTGAAATACACTAAAATTCCACAGCCCAAAAAAATGGGTTATTTTTCCACCGCCTGAAAGTCACCAGTAGCTTATGCATACCCGGTACCAGTACTTCTCCATCCTTCAGAGTTTAAGATATATTGTGTTGACATTACAACATTAGACCCGATTAGATTGACTTTTTGAACTTATCTACCATAGCTTAAAAGGAAAAAGTTATTGACTAGGAAGCTTCATGGTTTATACTCATTCAACATATATTAAGAAATATTATTATATAATATATGATATTATTGGATGAAATGGAAAAATTGAGTTACCTCCAAATTGAGGAACAGAGAAAGAGAGAAATGATGGATTCCACCCGGAGTTACCTCCTTCAACATGAGATACTTTCCGAAGCTTGAAACTATTATTGAAATTAAACTTAGGTTGAGGAAAAAAACCATGACTAGTATACCCAGAGAAAGTTTGCAACTTGGTCCAAACAGGTTGGTGCAAATAACCAATCATTACAACTCCCATGCACGCCATTATCCTATAAATTAGGGTTTTTTTGTGTGGTGGTTAGCAACAAGATAAACATTAGTGGCATAATAATAATAAAAAATTAACAATTCATAATTTCAAGGAAGAGCATACCAATTATCAGATAATCGTAGTGTGTGTGATAATTTACAATCAACATGATAAATTTGGATCAGTATATACTTATATTTACTCTCAAGTTTTTTTTTTTTTATGATAAAAAAATAACTAAGTTTATATAAACCATTATTTACACTTGAATAGAAGGCAAGCGGGCAACAAGCTGTGCCGCTAGACCTTTTTGGATGGCAAAACCAATCCTCGTAAACACAACATTCATGGACCTAGGAGACATGACATTGCTATTCATGACCTTTTGAACTCTATGTAGAAGGCCAACATCCTCTAGTGCTAGGAAACCGAAAGTGTCAAAAGCAAATGGTATAAAAGCATATTGATTATCAGAACACGCTTTCTCGTTTTTGGCCACCTTACTTGACGCAGCTTTAAGGGTTGCCTGTCCTACGGTAAAAGACCCGACACCTAATCCCACAAGTGGTGAAACCCCAGTCAAGTCTACACATGCATGTTTTCCTCCTACCCATCCGTACACCATAATATCCGCAGGCCTGAGTGTTGATCTTCTTTCTTTCTAGCGGATCAATCAGGAAGTTCACAGGCGCCTCCTTCTTCACTGAAACTCTTGCCCGCCTGAATATATCAAAAAGTACATCCCTAACAAAGTCGTGTCTGTACTTAAAGCCGGAAAGTTCCTTACAATGAACGACATGCTCTCAAGTTTTAATCTGCTGTAAAAACAATTAAAAAAGTTGCAGCAATTTTTACCCTTGTTTTGAATTCTATCTATCATCAAAGAAGCAAATTAGAACAAAACATAAAGGACATAAGAGTACAACGAAAATAAACAAGTTACAAGCCAAGAAAAGCTAGAAACGAACTGAAATCCAATCAAGTTGTGTCACACAAGAAACTGTGAAATATATAGTGCGGTCTAATAAGTTGTTAGGGTTTGAGACCCGTGAATGGCGGCAACAAAACCCTAACGCGTATTGGGCCTTTTATGTGGGCTGCATTTATTTTTAGTAAATTGCTCTTCCCACTTTAAAAATTGCTCTTCTATAGTGTGAAGATTTGAATTTTATGTATGGGTAATTGAGACATTTTGGTTTTTCTGTGTGAATTTCTTCTTGGATGTGGATTTTAGGTGAGACGGGGTGCAAATGCAGCAGAGATATATAGTTTGGCGTTTTCTTTGACGGCTCAGTGATTAGCAGTTTCAAGTGACAAGGGTACTGTCCATGTTTTTAGCCTTAAGGTTAATTCAAGTGGTGTTCCTGAGAATGAAACATCACAAGGTTCATCATCTAGTTCAGATGCCGCCATTGCCCCTCCTAGCTCATCTCGCTCCTTCATTAAATTTAAAGGTAAAACTTGTTGCTTCTTTATCAACTTGAAGAGTATTTCTACTTCTCATTTGCAAAGAGAAATAATGTCAATTCAATTCTCTTTTTTCTTGTTGATCGAGTGTTACTCTGTGCCTTCAGGAGTGTTGCCCAAGTATTTCAATTCAGAATGGTCAGTTGCTCGGTTTCACTTGCATGAGGGTACTCAGTACACAGTTGCTTTTGGTGTACAAAAGAATACAGTCGTAAATTCTTGGCATGAATGTAAGGTATGGTACGAGGAAATGACAAAAAATCTATAGATAATATTAAAGCAAGGATAGTATTTTAGCAAGTATGACATTTGTCGAGCAATGAGAGTGATTACTATTTTAAAAATTTCTATTATTAGTAATATTTCCCTAAATATCTCTTATTTATTTTTTAAAATTATTTAATTTGTTAATTAAATATACTTTGGAACGGCAAAAAGAAGCGCGTGTTTTCAATGTACAGAACTACAGATTCACGACTTCTTTCCTCTCTTTCTTTTCTCAAGCTCATCAATTCCCACTGCTTCATCTCCAGTCTCCACCGTTTCTCATGGATTTTGTTCAACCGATTCAGCTTTCCAGGTTTAGTTGACCACAAATTTCGATTTTCTATGTTATTGCATACTATATATATTCCTGATTCATCTCCTCAGTTTTATTGTTTCTATTCTCACGGGACTCATTTGCCATCTCTTTTCTTTTCCCGATTCACACCCTCTTATTTTTTGATATTGATGTTTCAAATTTCTATATGATGTATTCAATTCTGAAAGCATGCCTACACATTAGAAGTTGCTTGGAAAATTTGTACATGCATCTATACTTTTCTCATCTAATAATTTTATCATGCATCTTAACTATCAATTTCATAATTTAGACTCAGAACCCTCCTCGTAATGATTTATCGTTGTTTGTCACATTACTTGCTGCATTTTACAGGTACTGGGTTTTAACATTTTTTTTATTTTTTTTTTATATTTGAGTGATTTTCTGGTTCAGCCTATGAAAATTTGGAACAATTTAACAAGTTGGATAGAGAGGAAAACTCACTGACTTGAAATCAATGTGATTTGGAGTTGCACCATTTTCCGGTCTATTTCCTGTTTAATTGCTTAATATTTCTATCTTCCTTTTTGGTTACAATATTCTGTTATTTCACTCTTCTCTATGCTTACAACTTTGCTAATTGTTTTGTTGAATTTTGAAAGGGAATTGATGATTATAGCGACAAACAGTATCTCGAAAACTTTTTCCCAAATTACAGCCAGCACATCCCATGAATTCCGGACAAGAGGGCTTTTGATCGGTTACAATCTTTTTCGTGGTCCTTTCGGGTTAAAAGCTTTGTGGATAAATAGCATCGCTGATTTTGAAAACCTTTGATTAATGTTTGAAGACCTCTCCTTCCTTTCTCCTTTATCCTTCAACTTTTCTCCTTGCCTTGGTTGAATTTGAATCGTTCAACTCTTGGATGAAGTTATTATTATTCCATTGGGCTTGAGATTAGATTATACTCAGGATGTGATATCTATTAGTTTGGGGTTGAATTATTTGGTTACGATGTTGTGTTTTTCTTCTTTTTGTTATCACTGAGAATGTGCTTGACTTTGAGATGCATGACAACATATGGTTTTTTTGTATACTATCAATTTTTTTTTTGTCTGATTTGATTTGATCATGTTGGTTCCATTCCTAATTGAAACCAGGTATTTGAGAAGCTCCCTAACATGGATCTTGATCTAGAGCTAAAATATGGGATTCACATGTTGAAGGACTTGCAACTTTCTGAAAATAGAATTTCAAATTTTTAATAGATGATTGTTTAGGAAATAAGTTGGGAGACCAATTGTGTTCTGTAATCACTAGCTGTAATTGGAATTGGAATAGTTTTTGCAATGTTGTTGCTATTCAAAGATTATGTAACCATTGGAATTGGAATAATATTTCCAATGTATTCAAAGGGTAAGTATCAATTATCCAGCGTAATTGGTCTTGTTCTGTATTTTGATTTCAGTAAGCTGCGCTTTACTAACTGCCATTTTGATTTTAGTAAATTGAGCCTCATTCTTAAAAGTCAATGTAAATGTACTCTTAACTTGGTGACTACTCATGAAAGACATTTTCACCACTTAATTTTGAGCAACAAAGTAAAGATACATTATGACAACCTCTTTCTTTAAGTATAATCCGGGGAGAGATACATGTGAAGATTGATTCCACGTTTTTCTTTTCTTTTTTTCTTCTCCCTCAAGAAAAAAAAAGATTGATTCCACGTGTTTTTTCATATCCTTCCTTCAATTATTATTTTAAATGATTTTGTAACATCCATAATGGTCATATGCCATTAAAATTGCAAAGCCCCTTCAATGAATCTATAGAAAATAAAAAAACAAGCTTAGTATTTTCAAAGCCTGTCACAAATCCAGAAATTGACAACGTCTGTCACAAATTGTGACACAAATCGTGTCACAATTTACTTTAACAGAATCCATGCTCCCTGTCTGGAAAATCGTGACACGCCTTCATAATTGTGTCACGATTATGAATTTTCAGAAGTTCACAATTTTGAAGTCAATATGCAACAGAGAACTAACTCTTCCTCTTCTTTCGAGTGAAATCCATGCGAGTCTCACGATTTTATGTGAGATCCATTTTAATGTGTGATACTCATATGAATTTCACTCAGTAAAAGAATGAATGTTATATAAAGTGTTAGAAAGAGAGTATTCATAACATTCTTCTTGACATAAGAGTGTATTAACTATTTTTGTTAGTTTTATTATTCGACATCATGCACTATGATTATTGAAATCTATTATATATGGCATGAAGCTTAAATATTCATTTATTTTCATGTTTTTTTTTTCTTCACATTTTTTAGTTTTCATATTTTATTTTAAATTTAAATTATAAAAAGGTTTTCCCTGCACCACACGGGTATACACACTAGTATATCTTGTATATAAGTTTTAGTCTTTTAGATGATAGCTATTCTATTAATATAAGACACTGTCAGTTCTATTAATAGTAAAAAAATTGATAAATGTTATTACTTTTAAGTATTACTGAGTTGAGGATATTAAGAATGAACACGTGAACCAATTTTTTTTATTTTTTCTATTTGCTACTACTGTCTCATACTTTCTAATTTCAAGATAACATGAAATGTAATACGGAAAAAGTTGTTCTAAATTGAGCTTGCCTGAAAAGAGAGTGATGACTGAATAAGGGTGTGATCACCTTAAGGTTTTTATGAGTTAAGATCATAATGTATTTAATGTAATATTGTCCCAAATTTATCTTCACAATTTAACTGAGAAGTTAGGTCTAAGATTATTCGACCACAAGAATTGAATGAAATAAAAAGAACACTTTATTTAAGAAATATGATAGAATAAGAGAGAATATTTCCTCCAAGAATTTCCCCTTCACAAAGACAATATTCAAAGGCGCTCTCTACCCTTTGTGTTCTCTTATTTTTACACATACTTTCTATAACAATCTCAACTAACTAGCTAACTAACTAACTTCTATAGCTAACTAACTAACTTCTACAACAACTATTAACTGCTTTAACAATTTCAATTTCCTTTTATGCTATAATCCCAACAACAAAATTAGGTGTTCCACATATAATTTTGTTCATGTGGGTTGGATTAGTCTTGTGCCTCTTTAGATAAATCCTTTCCTATTAATCTATGCATTGGTTTTTTTTTTTGGGTATCCCAAATAAAGGTGAATGTTTATGTGAAATGATCTTAGTGATTTACATTTGATTATTCTGTGCAGCTTCTATAGATACCAATTTGATGCAGCGAATGGAGGGGAAATGACCCAGCTAGAACATCACAACATTTTAATTCCAGAAACTGCTTTTCGAGATGAAATCCTGTAGCGTTTGACGCTTATCTTTTAGTTAGGGTTATTCTACATGAATGTTCACCGTGTAAATAATAATAGAAATAGATCGAGAGTGTAATTATTAATAGATGGGTGGCTGGGGTAACGCTGACACCGTTATTGTTTACTCTGTGTCGACTATGTTGCTTCCATTGTAATATTGTAATTATATAGTTCACTAAATTTTTAACTTATAAATATTGAAAGCTGTTGTGAAGCAAGCAAACACTTTCCTAACAACTTATCAATTCCTTTCAAACCAATATATATTTTTTTACATCATAATAAAGCATGGCACAGTGTTTGTCAAATGATTGACAACTGCCATAGGAGAGCAAATTTGCAGGAATAAGAGAGCCCTTATAGATACACCGATTATATTTGTGGTGAGATATTGCAACTCAAATACGCCAAGATAACCTTTTTGACGCCCCTGCAGATTCAGTTCAGATTCTATTCTTTTGCCCCATTCATGCCGTCGCTATGGAGCTGTTATACAGCATTAAACATTCATTTCCACAGAAATTTGCCTCGTTATTTATTATGTAACTAAACTAGAAACTAGATAAAATAGGCACTGCCACTTTATACACCTATCTCAACTATGCTAGCAAATACACAAGCAGACAAATGCTGGTCAGGCTCTCAAACACCAACTAGTTTCAAGGTTGATTCAACATGAACAGAAACAATCTTATTCTATTTTGTTGTGAAGTCTTACAAAATGTCGTTTAGTGAAAAACGATTTATTTATTTTTCTTTCTCATATGACAATTTAATTCTTAGTTGTGTCTACTTATCTTACATAATCACCTCCCTCTCTCTCCCTGGATGCATCTTCTCAAAGATAGAGAGAGACGAATCAAATTTTAGCTACCATAAGATGCTGTTAAAAAAGAAAACTCTAAAGCATGACACACCTTCAGTACGTTCAAATTTTCATACTCACCTTTTCAGTACCTTCAAAGGAATGAAATAACACCCACGCATCTCTTCCACCATGGGAAGCATGACACAACACCTAAAGCACTGTGTATCTTTCATTCTCCTCGGTTTCATTTTCATGGGTTTTGTTCGTCTCATTCTTTCTCATCGCTTAACACCTAAAGCTAAGCACCAGGCATCTTCCATTCTTGTTGCTTTGTGCTCTCATGTTTCTTTTGATTCATTATGCGATTCTTTTCCTGCCCTTCCTATGTCTCTCATTCACTCACATTTTTTTGTGCGATTACGCTTCAGGTCATGTGAATAGCTTAGTATCTTGTAAAATGACGCTCTCATTATAAACAGGATGATGTTCACTTGTGTTGTTTAGCGTATGAGACATGAGATATATGAAATAAAGGAAAACGGAAATAAATGAAATAGATTTGAAAAACTTATAACAATGACAAGAATATTAGGTGGTTTATTGGAGATGGATTGCTTTTGTTAATGGAAAAGTAGTGTTTTTTAGGTTTAACAAATCAATTAACAGTGGTTAAGTTGAAAAGAATGGTGTTTATCTATTTAAAGAGACCTTAGGGGAGATTAGTGTCTACTATTGTAGCAGAGCAGCTCCCTATCAGAAGTAACTGCTAACTTGGTGTTCTATCTCAACTTACAAGCTGCATGAAAATACTGGGAGAGTGAGCACTATGCCAAGAGTTCACTGGCATGCCTTTGATGCTCAACCTCCACAGAACTACATCCTAAGTCCTTAGCCAGTCCTCTCTCTTTCATCATTCCTCTTATCCTCTCAACATCGCTCCACCTTCCCGCCTCTGCATACAGATTCGACAGGTGAACATAATAAGCAGTGTTATATGGCTCCAACTCAACCAATTTTGTAGCCGCAAACTCACTGAATTCCAAGTCACCACGAGATTTCGAACCAAGCAATAAGGATCCCCACATAGCTGCCGTCGGCTCAAACAGCATACATTTGATGATGTCAAAAGCCTCTTGCAATCGGCCAGCACGTGCCAAGAGATCAACCATGCAAGCATAGTGTTTGACATTAGGACAAAATCCATACTTTCCATCAACCAACATACTAAAGATAAATCGACCCTTATCCACCAAACCCGAATGACTGCACGCAGAAAGAACGGTGACCAAAGTCACTTCATCCGCTCTAACTCCATCCAACTCCATCCTATTAAACCACAAAAGAGCCTCCTCACCACTCTTAGCCAAAGCTAACCCTTTAATAACAACATTCCAAGTAAACACATTCTTTTCCTTCATATCACCGAAAACCTTCAACCCCTCTTCCACTCTCCCACACTTGACATACATATCAATCAACGCCGTCCCCAAAATCACATCCAACTCCCACCCATTCCTCCTCACCATATCATCTATCCACACCCCCATTTCAATAGCACAAGAGCTAGCACAAGCAGACAAAGCATTCACCATCGTCACCCTATTCGGCACCACACCCGCATACTGCATTTGTTCAAACACAAGCAAAGCATCGTTATAGTTCCCACCGTTCCGATAACCCATTATCATTACAGTCCACGACACAACATCTCTCTGAGGCATTTCATCAAACAGTTGGCGACAAAGTTCCAAACATCCACATGAAGCATATACATCAAGAAGAGAGTTATTAACATAAATATCATTAACATAACCGAGTTTAATAACATGAGTGTATACACATTGTGATTGAACAAAGTCGTGTGAGTCGGAAAGTGATTTAAAAAGAAAAGGGAATGTGAAGTTATTGGGGAAGATGGAGTTTTTGTGCATGTGGGAGTATAGAAAGAAAGGGGTGCTGGGGATGTGAGAATGAGAGAAGGCTCTGATGAGAGAGTTGAAGATGAAAACATGGGGTTTTGGAATGAGGAGAGTGAAGAGAGGTGAAACATAGTTGAGAAGGTTGTGAGATTGAGATGCTGTGATTAAGTGCTCTGCGATTGTTGTGTGTGATTGAAGGTTGTGAATTATGATTTGTGCTTGAATTTGTCTCACATGAATTTGTGTACGGCAGAAACTTTTTAGCAGTTTTACTACTCTTTCTGCCAAACAACTCATGTTGTCACTGTCATTCATCTGTTTAGAGAATAATAATGAAATAGAGAAGAAAAAAAATGCATCAATCACTACTTTATAGTACCTCAAAATTATATAGGAATAGAAATGAAACAATTTAATCTAAAAGTAAACCACAAAATTGATCTCTATCTTTCTTTGTATTAAATTTTTAAATTGGTTCCGGACTCTATTAATAACTCAAAATGGTCAATGTTTTTGTCAAAAGTTTCTCAAATTAGTCTCTGACTCTAATAGTTGTTTTGCATTTTAAGCCATTAACGTACCAAATAAGATCCAAAATGGATTATATCATTAACCACTAAATAACAAATTGAGAATTTGGTACAAAGACAAGGACCAATTTGATGGTTTACTCGTTTAATCTCCTAAAATTAAGCAATTATTAAATTAAATTGAACAATATCAAATTATCACACGATTTACATAAATTTTTGTAAAAAGTGGAAAATAGAAAATGCGCATCCAGGGAATCGAACCCTAGTCAGTACTGTGGGAGGGTACTATGATACCACTAAACCAGATGCACTTGACGTAAGTAATTTATCATAGAAAATATATGATGCAATATTTTAGTACTCTGTTTTTTATTTCTCTGATTCTTATAACACGTTTCCCTTCTCTGCCCGTCTCTGTTTCGAAATCGCGCGACTTCAGCCCTCCTCCGTCCACCGCCACAGGATTCAACCCCTCTAGTTTTTGCTTCACCCAACAACAGGTAATAGAGCAATTATCATGTTTCCCCTTTCTGCTTTGATTCTTTATTGTTAGGGTTGTTGAAACATTGAATTGGAAGTTTTTCATATGACTCTAGTTGTATTAAATTGGTTGTTTGATTATATAATTGAGATTATCACTCGTAAAAGCGTTCCCCGTTCAATGTTATGCTAATTACTACAAGAAAAACACCAAACTAGGACGAAATTTTGGGACGGAAATATTTTTCGTCCCAAAATAATTAAATTGGGATGGAATTTGCGACACTATTTTGTCACAAATATTTTATTAAATAAATCTATATTGTGTTGGGACGGAATTGAAATTCCATCTCCAATTTGAGACGGATTGTCCTTTCTGTCGTAAAATTGGGACGGAATTTTTATTTCCGTCTCATATTTGAGTCAAAATTTGTATTTTAGTTCAAAATTTTGTGAAAAATGAGGGCGAGAATTTTGGCGCCAACATTGTAACAGAAATATGTAATCTCTTTATCGATCGCAACTTGATATATTGTATATTTATTTATTTAACTTTTTTTATCTTTTACTATCCTGTAAAAAAAATATAGTTATAAATACATTAAAGAAATTAAATTAAATTTTGTTAGAAATTAAATTATTTTAAGAATTAATTTTTTTATTTTTATGAAAATTAAAATTCATAATATTTTTAATATTATAGTAAAAAATTAAGTTTTTTTTATATAGGAAAAAATTAAGTTATTTATAAGATATTGTAAAAAAATTAAGTTATTTATTAGATATTGTAAAAAAATAAAATTATATACTTTCAAAAAATGAAAATAAAATAATATATAAAACTTAAAAAAAATAGTGAAAAAATCCTTTTAAACAAAAAAGGATATAATAAAATAAGTTTATTCCTTCAAAAAAAAAATAAGTTTATTAGATAAATAAAACATATAGTAACGTGATTTGCAAAATAATGTTCTTAGATTATTATCACATACAAGTGAGACTCGCTTTACATTCAATTACTGAAATTTATTGTTTTTTTGGGATTATTGTTTTATGATGAAATGGGTGATTTTTATTTGATGGAATTGTGTCTTCTTGGTGTTTGAAGAAATGTGCAAGAGTTGATGTATGAGTGATGAGCTAATTGTTGTGCATTTTATGAAGTGTCAAAGGAAATTTAAGAGATTGTAATTTACTCTTCATCATGGGTGATTGAAAATACTCTGCTTCATAGTTTAGATGGAAGTTTGATAGGCTGGGTGTGTATTTTGAAATATCATTTGGTACATTGAAACCAACTAGTGTATGAATTAAATGATGTTTGAATTAAATGTATTTTGATTTATCTAATTTTGAACTATGTTTATAGGAACTTGGATCAACTTGAGGTATTATCGAAGAAGCTTAATCAAAGACCGTAAGAGCTGAGGCGTCTTCACAACAATCTATTGGCAATAAAATGGACCATTGAAACCAACTATATGAAGAGCTGAGGCGTCTTCACAAATGGACCATTGCTGCAACTAGAGATTGAATTGGACTCAGATCTTCATATACAAGGTAGGCTACATAGCTCTAATTAACAAAACACTTTCCATTTTATTATGATATACAGCTAATCGGGGAAGTAACACACTAACGTGTAGGATTAGGCGACATATTGAAGAATATTGAGATACTTGACATCTCAGGGAACAACTTCAATGGTGCTAACATTGCATCTGCTCTTAGTGACACTGCATATTCCAACCTCTGATAACTTGTCAAAGAGATATAGTTAATCGATTAACTATCCTCATTGTTTGTTTTCAAATTAAAGGATTATAAATATGGCTTTGATGTTAATAATTTTTTTCCTGTTTCTATGACATTGTAGAAACATACATACGAAATAAAGGTTATGGTGTCAATCTAGCTTCCGCATCAAAGAGAAGATAGATGAGTACAATTTCCATTATGGTGTGATTGCTACCGAATAGTTTTGGGGATTAATGAAATATGAAAAAGGAACACAAAGGGTAGCCCTATTACAAGATTGTGCCAGGTTTTGTTAGCATCTGCCCGGAAGCAGAATCTGGTTTTGCCTGAGGATAGTAGTCTCCTGTATGAGATGCCTCACAAGAAATCCGGAATTGAAAGAAGTCGCAAACTGAAGCATCATGATGATCTCAGGTAATGTTTTTACTTTGAGCTTTCGTTTCTGCCTTAAGTGTTATTCTTGTATATGTTGGATTTCTATCTGCTATTCTTGTTGATGTGTCATTTGTCTGATATCAAATGTGGAATTGTTTGTTTATGAGAAAATGTGAGATACAAATCCTGCAAAATGTTGTTTATGTTTGGGTCTAATTTGGCAGCTACAGATTAGCCTGACTTCTAGTTTTAGGACCTGTTCGGAAGACCAAAATAGGGCCAAAAAATAGAATCAAGGCGGTCAAATAATATATACAAATGTATGTGTGTGTGTGTGTGGTGTTTGGAACACAATGGATTGCAGGGCACTTGCCAGAGGGGGTTATTTTGAGTTGCCACATGATCCTTTATCATCCATTTGTATCTTCAAATTAGAGTTTTGTGGTAGAGAAAATGTATAGTAAGAATTGTGTGCTGATCTGTGTAGCTATGCACATTTTGTGCTAGTTTGCTCTTTTATCAATATATGTTTGCTTATAAAAAACTGAAATATGAAAGCTTTTAGCCTTTATAAAAAATGGTTATAAAAAATTATTGATGTTTATAAAAAATGGTTTATATGAATGCATATGTATAATTTTTGAAAAAAAAATGCATATTTATAAATTGGGACGGAAATTTAAAATCCGTCGCATATTCTGGGACGGATTTAAAGAATTATGCAAATAAATTATTTTAGTTCCGTCCTAAATTCCGTCCCAGAAGAATTGCGACGAGCATATTTGCGACAAAATTTTTTTTCCTCAGATTCCGTCCCAAAATTGTTTTGCGACGGAAATTTCAACTGCTGTGTGACGGAAATTTCCGTCCCAAATCGATGTTTTTCTTGTAGTAAACTTCGTCATTCTTCTTCCTCTTCCTTTTGGTGAGTGTTTAGCATCCCCGTTCTTGTTAATTTTTGCCATTTAATGGATTAGCTTCATGACCCGGCTAATATTTTTCAGTTGATTTAGGATGAATTTGGGTATATAATTTTGTATTATCTTCATCCCCGTGCTTTTGGTGAGTAACCACTCACATTGGGAAATTGCTCTTTAAAATCCATCTGTTTTGGTTCTTCTGTTCTGAATCTTTGCATAATTGATAGTTTCTGAACATTGGTGTAGTTGATTAATAGTATTAAACAGCTTCTGACAATTCTCATTTTTTTAAGCTTATTTTCTCAAGTTTTTGAAAATAGCTTATAGTTTAAAAATAGCTTATGATAATTTTCATTTTTTTTAACTTATTTTCATAAGTTCTTTAATATAGCTTATACCATAAAAATAGCCTATATCATATCAAAAAATTATTTAACTTTATTTTATCTTTTGCTATAGAAATAACTTATGTAAGCCTACATGTATAAACGCTTATCATGATAAGCGTTTGCGCTATAAGCCACAAATAAGTTGTTTTAAAAAATTTAAGTGATATTTTTTTTTTTTTTTATAAAAATGTCGGGGAAAGAAAAATTAGGACTTTCATCTATGTTTTTGATCTATGTTTTTACAGATGTATATTGTGTTTTCTCCGATGTAGTTATTAGTTTTAAGCTTTTATGTGCAGTATCCCTAAATTTGCATACTTATTTGAGTTTTTATGTGTGTATGTTGAAATATGTAATATTTTTTTTACCGTCTGTAACAACCCAACTTTAATTATTTGTGAAGATGAAGTTAATTAATTTCCTAAGTTAAACTAAGAAAATAACAATTAAGAGAAATTATGAAGAAAAAGAATATGTTGGTCATTTATCATCAAGAGAAGAACAAGTTGGACATTGTTTAAATACATAAAATAAATGTGAAAGAGAGAAAAATAAAACTCAGCCTCTCTTCTTTTCCCTTTGACAGCCGAAACCCCTCCCCCATTATCTTAGTTCAAT
>Ga0315914_1002673_pt1 | contig 27279 bp, 29 predicted proteins | sample MpolenodulesMG_FD_203920 | JGI IMG/M metagenome (GOLD analysis project Ga0315914, IMG submission 203920) | Medicago polymorpha root nodule microbial communities from Los Angeles, California, United States - elongated nodules | ecosystem: Host-associated > Plants > Roots > Nodule | place: USA...
TGTTTTGTGAATACCTCTGATTGTATATCAAGTATTCAAAACCTTATTCAATTATTTGTAATTGTTAAGAGAAGTCTCTTTTAGTTGTGATTGAGCAAAGGAAGTCTCTTGGAGTTGTCCTTGAGCATAGAAGTCTCTTTCTTGTGTGATTGAGCATAGAAGTCTCTTGGAGTTGTCCTTGAGCATTGAGAAGTTTTTTTCTTGTGTGATTGAGCAACTTGTAATCCGACATTACATTTTAGTGGAACTCTCCTTGGAAGTGCAAGGGGAACATGACTACTTCCGGCTTGTGGAAGGAACCTGTATAATTGCTTGTGTTCTTTCTTTCTCTGTTCTCTTACTATTATCCGCTGCACTAAGACTCTGAACTCAAGTCAGACTCTAAACTATTTCAGACTCTGAATCTGGGAACAGTTTTTCAGAACGTAAGAAAGAAAAGTTTTTGAAAACACAATTCAACCCCCCTTCTTGTGGTTTTTCTCACCTTCATTATATATATAATTTTCCATTAAAAAAATGCTTCTTATGCAATTTATGCATGGCTAGGGATTGTGTTGGTTATATTGAATAACTTGTCTTTTATTTTCTCGATGCTTAGTGGAGCAGGTGGATGACGTTGAAATCAAGGATATCAATCATTTTACATCTTGAAGAAAGTCTTAGATGAGCACAACCCCAAATCAAAATGATTTGGGCAATTTGAAAACTCTAAAATGACTTCACCATATTTTTTTTTTATCAGGTAGTCTAGTGGCTAAAATTCATCTTATAAGGTGAATAAGTGGGGTGTCCGGAGTTCAAATTTCAGCCCCTACATATAATAATGCATTGTCATACCACATCTTTTTCTATAAGGCTCCAAGTAGTGTGGAGATGGTGTAGTATATTAAGATGCAAATTTGTAAGTGGTTTTGGACCAATCCAAGTGTCATCAGATGCCGATGCCAATGCCTCTATAATTTGAAGAAAACTTGAAATTGGGAAACCAAAATGCTAAAATTTTATAATAAAGGGGATCAAATTTATATTTAAAATTTAAATAAAAAAATAGAAGTAGAATTGCAAATATGCACGGAGGAATGAATTGAGGTAGCTAGCCATGCTTCTTCGTATATACAACCTGCGGCGTGTCAATTTTGGAAGACAGAGACACACAAGTACAAGTACAAGTGAAAGAGTGAAAGACCCTGACATCCTTAAATGGAACAAAGCCATTTCTACTCACATGCGCAATGGTCACTGCGACTCTGCTCTCCATGTCTTCAACACCATGCCTCGTCGAAGCTCCGTTTCCTACAATGCCATGATATCTGGTTACTTGAGAAACTCCAAGTTCAATCTTGCAAGGAACCTGTTTGATCAAATGCCTGAAAGAGACTTGTTTTCCTGGAATGTAATGCTTACTGGCTATGTCAGGAACCGCAGGTTAGGCGATGCCCGTAGATTGTTTGATTTAATGCCTGAGAAAGACGTTGTTTCTTGGAATTCTTTGTTGTCAGGGTATGCCCAGAATGGCTATGTTGATGAGGCAAGGGAGGTTTTTGATAATATGCCTGAAAAGAATTCCATCTCTTGGAATGGCCTTCTTGCCGCCTATGTTCATAATGGGAGAATCGAAGAGGCTTGTCGGTTATTTGAGTCTAAATCGGATTGGGACTTGATTTCATGGAACTGTTTGATGGGTGGGTTTGTAAGGAGAAAGAAGTTAGGTGATGCTAGGTGGCTTTTTGATAAAATGCCTGTTAGGGATGCAATCTCGTGGAACACTATGATTTCAGGTTATGCCCAGGGTGGAGATTTGTTGCAGGCTAGGAAATTGTTTGATGATTCTCCAACACGGGACGTGTTTACATGGACAGCTATGGTGTCTGGATATGTGCAGAATGGAATGCTGGACGAAGCTAAAACTTTTTTTGATGAAATGCCTGACAAAAATGAAGTTTCATACAATGCAATGATTGCGGGTTATGTGCAAAATAAGAAAATGGACATCGCAAGGGAGTTGTTTGAGTCTATGCGTTGTCGGAGTATAAGTTCATGGAATACCATGATTACAGGCTATGGTCAGATTGGACACATTGCTCAGGCTAGAAAATTGTTTGATATGATGCCACAGCGTGACTGTGTATCTTGGGCGGCTATTATTGCTGGTTATGCTCAGAGCGGTCACTATGAAGAAGCTCTGAACATGTTTGTAGAGATAAAACGAGACGGAGAAAGTTTAAATAGGGCTACTTTTGGTTGTGCTTTGAGCACATGTGCTGATATTGCTGCTTTGGAGTTGGGGAAACAAATTCATGGGCAGGCGGTGAAGATGGGATATGGGACTGGGTGTTTCGTGGGGAATGCACTTCTTGCAATGTATTTTAAATGTGGCAGCATAGACGAAGCTAATGACACGTTTGAAGGAATAGAGGAGAAAGATGTCGTCTCCTGGAACACAATGTTAGCTGGTTATGCCAGGCATGGATTTGGCAAACAGGCTTTAACGATATTTGAGTCTATGAAGACAGCAGGTGTTAAGCCTGACGAGATTACCATGGTATATATTTTATACATTTCATATACAGTTAGGTTTTTATTTAGAGCTTATATTTAGCATGACTTTCTACTCCTTTATCCAGATGTGTGGAAGTGTGAATCACTGATACTTCATATTTACAAGTATATTTAATTTATACATATCCCCCGTCTACAAATTAATCTTTTGATCAAATTGTTCATGATCAATATGATCAAATCATCTCATACGGAGATACCTGGTTACTATTATAGTGCATTTTCACAATTTGGAGCCTCTGAACTCGGTCTGAATATAATTTATATGAACATAATAAACCTAACAGAACCTATGAGCCATACTCAACACACTGCCTTGCTGCCTCTGTTTTGGTAGATTTATGTTTGTTTATGTAGATTCCCTTGTTTCTCTGACTGTCTTTTTTTGTCAATATCATCAAAATGGATAAGCAACTCCTATTTGAAACACTACTCGTGAAAAATGTAGATAAAAAATCCATTTTGTCGGTATCAATTATCTCACTTGTGTTTTTAAACTGCTTTGTTTTAGTTGAATTATATGTCGTCAAATAGTTGGTCCCTGCAATGATAAATGTTTTATTTTGTTTCCCTCTTCTCTTTGTTTTCTTCATTTTTACAGTAATTTGTATGCTTTAGTAAAGTTCTTTCAATGATTAAATTGAGCCAATAGTTGTTTAGAAGCTTTCCTCCTTGTCTTGTTTCGAAATCTGATAATAATCATCAAGCACTGATAAATGAACTAGAGGCACAGTTAAGATTGTTTTACATGCAATCGAGTAGCATGCATTTTGACCCTTTCCTACATGTAATATTACACTATGCTTATTAATATTTTTTATAATGTTTCAGGTCGGTGTTCTTTCTGCTTGTAGTCATACTGGCTTGTTAGACAGGGGAACTGAATACTTCTATTCAATGACTAAAGATTATGGTGTAATACCAACTTCAAAACATTATACTTGCATGATTGATCTTCTTGGCAGAGCTGGCCGATTGAAAGAAGCACAGGACTTAATGAGAAACATGCCTTTTCAGCCTGGCGCTGCTTCATGGGGAGCTCTACTTGGTGCAAGCCGGATTCATGGCAATACTGAACTGGGCGAGAAGGCTGCTGAGATGGTTTTTAAGATGGAACCTCAGAACTCGGGAATGTACGTCCTTCTTTCAAATCTATATGCAGCTTCGGGGAGATGGGTTGATGCTGATAAGATGAGATCAAAGATGAGGGATGTTGGTGTACAGAAAGTACCTGGCTATAGTTGGGTTGAGGTACAAAACAAGATTCATACGTTCTCAGTTGGGGATTGTTCCCATCCAGAGAAAGAGAGAATATACGCCTACTTAGAAGAACTAGATCTCAAAATGAGGGAGGAGGGATATGTTTCTTCAACAAAATTAGTTCTGCATGACGTGGAAGAGGAAGAGAAGGAACATATGCTCAAGTATCACAGTGAAAAATTAGCTGTAGCTTTTGGAATTCTGACTATACCAGGTGGCAGACCAATCCGTGTCATGAAAAACTTGCGCGTGTGTGAAGACTGTCATAGTGCCTTCAAGCACATATCGAAGATTGTTGGAAGGTTGATAATATTAAGGGATTCTCACCGTTTTCACCACTTCAACGAGGGCATTTGTTCTTGTGGGGATTATTGGTAAAACAGGGAGATCAAGGATATGGTAAAAATTAAAACTTTATGGCCCTATTGTATTGCCATCAAAGAAGTGCTGACAGCAGTGAGAAACCCAGTTATATCCCGCCCGGTTGGTAATGGAATTATTGTTTATGCGAATGAGCTGAATGGAATATCTGAGCTACCAACTCAGACTACATCATACTGACCAAGAGGAGGTATCATTTGATGAATGTTTGAATTCGATATATCTTTGAATAATTATATCAGAGAACGCAAATCACTGTAATCTAAAAGATAGCTAGAAATGCATAGAGAGATGCTCTTCATAAATTATTGGCAACTTATGAAAGTACTTGGTACAGAAGATAGGAAATAGGAAACTGGGTGCAACAGCAACTTCTGACAAACTTCTATGCTGCTCACTGATTGCACGCATCCCTTAAATATTACGAAATGTTTCATTTTTTTACTCATGTATTAGGGTTCATTGTTATAATCCTGTTTTGTATATTACCCAAACAAAAAATACTCAGTCTGAAACAATACTCGCCGATTGCATCCCTTACAATATTATGAAATTCTTCATTTTTTTCACTTTTTACCTTGTCATAAGATGCCCTATTCTAAGTAGCTCAATCCATGTCTCCTACTACAGTAATATCAGTATAGTGTGATGAATAAACAATTAAGTGTAGAGTGTATCATCAGGAAGACGTTCTGTTCTGACCAACGAGTAACTATAGGGATCTTGTTGTAGTGTTACACATGGTTCTTTTTAGTGATTTTGCCAATACGAAAAATGTACATGGTAGAAGGTGAATAACATCTGTTTTGTTTATTTATCAATTATCAATGAGAAGGAAATGTTGTCGCAGTCCGTCCTTGTTTCATAATATATCAGTAGTATACATTGCGTTGCGGTGCACACAAAAACACCTCCTAATTACAAAACCTACAGCAGTATTGCAAATTGACAATCTGTGACAAGGAGTCCTCAAGTTAGCTTCTAGCACAAAACTGGAAGGATTTTTATCCAATGCTTGCAAATTATATAAAGCTAGAATTAAGCAGCAGCAGTGTTATCTGTCAAGTCATCTACTACGTTGTCATTGACCTCCATAATTGGTTCATGCTAATACAAGAAGTAATACATTCAAGACAAATTAGACAGCATGCATTTCATGGAGTAGAAATTTGAATGTACACACCAGAGATTATTTTAAGATAAATGTCTATTGTGCACAGTTACACAAATAAAAGAACCTGACAAGTTCAAAACAATATTAAAGCATCTTTCATATTTTAATAAAGTTATTATTATTTTTGTATAAGATATAAAGTGCTAATTTTAAAGGTTCCATTGTCTGTATACACAAATTCTAGATAGCAAATGTGTAAGAGGGGTCTTATTGGACAGAACCTATGAAGCACTAATGTTTGCATTGTCTTCACCTATTGTATTGTATGAAACAAATATTCTTATTTGTTAATTACCTGAGATGTTTAATTCTGGTATGGCTAGGACATTTAGTGATGCAATTTTAGATATTTCAATACAACTTGGACCCTTTGATTTGAACAAGCAGCTCTTTAACTCCTCTGGCTCTGGCTCTGGCTCTGGCTCTAGCTCACGGCCAATATCAACAAAAAAAATTATATTTTCGATCCTTAGTCCATTTCAACACACAGTTCTCTTCTCTGCCTGAGGCTATTTCTACGCTACGCATTACTTATTTCATCTTCAGGTCGTTGCATATTAGCTTTAAAAATTTGCTGCATATTTTTCATCTTTAACAAATATGATTGCTGCATAATTGTAATTATATTTAGTTTAGTTAGATTTTTACTCCAAAGTTCAAACACAGCACCCAACCGAAAGTATTGGTTTCGAATAGCAATTTCTAAGAAGTGCATTCTTTATTTTAAATTTATCGTATAGAATTGCAATTGTATATATGTTTTATAAATTTATAAATATCCTAGATGTATCCTATCTTATATTTTGAAAAAATGATCATCATTATATCATATTCATATCCTATATAGGTTTCAGGTTGCTGTTCTTTCTGCTTGTAGTCATATATACTGGTTTGCTTGACACAGGAGCCGAATACTTCTATCCAATGAATGAAGAATACAGTGTAACACCAACTTCAAAACATTATACTTGCATGATTGATCTTGTTGGCAGAGTTGACCGCTTGGAAAAAGCGCAGGACTTAAGGAGAAACATGCCTTTTGAGCCAGGTGCTGCTTCGTAGGGAGCTCTGCTTGGTGCAAGCCGGATTCATGGCAATACTGAACTGGGCGAGAAGGCTGCTCAGATGTTTTTTAAGATGGGACCTCAGAACTCAGGAATGTATGTCCTCCTTTCAATCTATATGCAGCTTTGGGCAGATGGGTCTATGCTGATGAGATGAGATCAAAGATGAGGGATGTTGGTTTACAGAAAGTACCTGGATATAGTTGGTTTGAAGTACAAAACAAGATTCATACGTTCTCAGTTGGATTGTTCCCATCCAGAGAAAGAGAGAAAATAGGCTTCTTAGAAGAACTAGATCTAAAAATGAGGGAGAGGGGTATGTTTCTTCAATAAAATTGGTTCTGCGTGATGTGGAAGAGGAAGAGAAGGAACGAACGCTCAAGTATCACAGTGAAAAATTAGCTGCAGCTTTAGGAATTCTGACCATACCAGTTGGCAGACCAATCCACGTCATGAAAAAACGCGCGTGTGTGCGAAGACTGTCGTAGTGCCATCAAGCACATGTCCAAGATTGTTGGAAGGCTGATAACTTTAAGGGATTCTCACTGCTTTCACCGCTTCAACGAGAGCATTTGTTCTTGTGGGGATTATTGGTAAAATGGAGAGATCAAAGAATGGTAAATAGTTAATACTCTCTAGGCATATTATATTGTCATTGAAGAAGTGCTGATAGCAGTGAGAGAGGAGTGCAGTTATATCCGCCTGGTTGGTTATGGGATTAGCGTCCATGTGAATGAGGTGATTGGAAAATTTGAGTTACTAATTCAGACTACTTCGTACTAACCAAGAGGATGTATCATCTGATGAAGATTTGAATTCAATTTATTTCTTTGAATTTATATTAGAGAATGCAAATCACCAAAAAGATAGCATGAATCACGTGGAATGTATCAAGAGTAAGCTGAACTATCATACAGCTAGAGAGATGATCTTCATAAAGTATCGGCAACTTGTTGAAGTACTTGGTACACAAGACAGATAATACAGAAACTGGGTGCAATAGCAACTTCTGACAATTCTAGGCTGCTACTCACTGGTTCCACCCCTTCATAAAGTTTTTTTTTTATTTTTTCTTTTTATATATTAGCGCTCATTGCGATAATCCTGTTTTGTATTTTACCCAAACAAAAAATTAGTCTGTAAAATCTTCTACCTCTCTACCATTCGTGTGGTATGATGGATGAACAATCAAAAATTTTGAGTGAATCATCAGGAAGACGTTCATGTTCTGCCCTTCTTATTAGTGATTTTGCCAACACGAAAATTTACATGCTAGCAGGTGAATGACTTCTGTTTTGTTTATTTATCATGAGAACGAAATGTCGTAGCCGAGACTGTTCATCCTTGTTTCATAATAATATTAGTAGTATACATTGTGTTTCGGTACACACAAAAATATCTCCTAATTACAAAACCTACAGCAGTATTGCAAAATGATATTTTGAGACAAGGAGTCCTCAAGTAACAAGTTAGCTTCTAGCACAAACAACTGGAAGGATTTCAATGTAATGCTTCAAAAATAAATAAAACTAGAACTAAGCATGCATGGCAGCAATGTTATCTGTCAATTCATCTGCTGCGTCGTCATTGACCTCTATAATAGGCTCCTGCTAATACAAAAAGAATACCGTCAAAACAAACTAGACAGAAATGCATTTCATTTAGTTAAAATTGAATGTACCGGAGACGATTTGAAGATAAATATCGATTTTGCAGAGATTCACAATTAAAATCAGACTTATCAAAACAATAATAAACTGTATCTTTCCTATTAAAAATTATTCAAAATAATAGTGTGAAGTATAAAGTGTTGATTTGTAAGGTTTGTCAGGTTCCACTGTTCTATGTACACAAATTTTGATAGCTAATATGTAAGACTATTGTAGAAAATCTCAATAAAATGAAAAGCATCTTATATGACAGAACCTATGAAGCACTGATATTACATTGTCTTCACCTATTGTATTGCATCGAACATTTTTTATCCCGAAGCTTTTGGATACTTCACCGATACTTATTTCTGAAGTACACAAGTTAACTTTTTTAAAAAGTATTTAATTCTGGAATGGCTAGGTCACTTAGAGATGCAATTTAAGATCACTTGGACCCTTAAATAAAAAGTATTTAATTCTGGAATGGCTGGGTCACTTACAGATGCAATTTAAGATCACTAGGACCCTTAAATTTGAACAAGCGGTTCTTCAAACCCTTAAAAATTGCTGCATATTTTTCTTCTTTTGCAATTATGGCATAATTGTAAATGTCTTCAGTTTAGTTAGATTTTTATTCTAAAGTTCAAACACGCAGCATCCAACCAAAAGTATTGGTTTTATAGAGCAATGTCTACAAAGTAGGTTCTTATTTTAAATTTATAGAACTGCAATTGTATATATTATGTTATATGAAATAATAATCATCGCTATATTGTATTTATATCCAGATACTCGACACAAAATTGCAACCAATTTTTGGATATTATTATTATTTCACCACCTCGACTAAGATCTGCCCCCTTGATAAGATAGAGTTAACTACCTCTGGATTTTTACTTCCTTTCACATCTATACACTTTGAAGCACTAATGCTGGCACTCTTCAACAAGCTACGTGGACTGTAGTTTGGCTTTGCGAGTCCATTTTGAGCACCTGAGTTTTCAGCATCTGTCACATTAGAACCTGGAGGGCTCTGAAGATTTGATCCAGTTGGCATTTCAATATCGTTGTTTTCATTGTTTTCATTCTTGGAAGTATGAACTCGCTCTCTGCAAAAAGTGAAATTGCAGTATTCAACGCATATGACTTCACACAATACCAGAGAAAATGTTTTGCAGGCATGTTGCCAATCTTATCTGGAACCGGTGGGAGTAATGATAATAACACATATTAAACACATAAATCCCCAAAAGAAGACAAGAAGCTTGTTCTTCAAAATGCAGGTGAGCCAATGCAGTATTTAAACGCCTAATTTGGACCACAGAAATTTCTAGTGCTAAGGCTAGAAACTGCTCAGAGAATAAAATATTGACAAATACTTACCGAGGTAAGGATGCATGCTGTCTCTGCAGTGGTGAGATTCGTTCGCCTTTTTTGCCATAATGTTCCTCAAGATGTGCAAACTGTCGCTTGAATCGATCAACCCCACTATACAACAACATAGAAGAATTACTAACCAATAACCAAAGCATGTAAATTTTGAAATTCAAAAGAGCCCACTTTCCATATTACAATTCTTAGAAGACATGCAAAACGCAGAAAATTAACCATCAATAATTTGATGAGTCAAAGGTTTACCTATTACAAGGATGAGCATACAAAAAGTTTTAGTCCTTTTAAAAACACAAACTTTCAAATTTAGTTCCTACATACATTTAATTTAATTTTAAATTTTACAAAAAATGGTGCCATCGGTCCCTATGGGGGCTAAAAAAATAGCCACCATAGAATATAGATAGGAACTGAAATTGAATAAAATTCATGTAAAGACTAAAGACAGAAGGTTGTGATGTTATAGGGACTAAAAGCTTATTTAAGCATTTATAATTGTGTAGAAATTTGCAAATAAATCAATACAATAAACATAATCTCAATGCAACAACATTAAACTCATACAAGAGCTCCTAACAATTTATAAAAAATAGATATTGTGAAAACCATACAGTATATGTTGGCTTAATATCTTTTATCTTATTTCAGAAATGAAAGGCTGTGCCCTGTCCCTGTGACGCATCACAGATATTGGACGCACATTTTCATTAATATATGTACGTATCAAGCATTCAACAAACTACCAAGCATACTAGCACATTTACCTAGGATACATGAAGCTGGTTTGATCTCCACCACGAATATATTCCTCAAGCATCTGGGGATGATACTCCAAAATCTGCTTATTTAAACGTATAATTAACTATTACAATGTAAAGGAGAAGAAATAACTTGAAGCAGGAGTGAGTGAAATGCATGGCCATACCTCTCGATAAATCAAATCTCTGACATCATCTTTAGTCACTTTCCTTCTCTCGAATTCAAACTCAAGCTTTGAAATGGGGTGAGTGGATGGTTCACGATCAATGTTCGACAAACCATGGAAATAAGGATCAGACAATGCCTAATATCACAAGCATAACAAAACAAATTAAATTTCCTCTTTGTTATTTATCAATGAACTTTCTCCTTTGGTAGGTAATCATATACGGGTTATAGAGACCAACCTCTTCGGCGGATGGACGATTTTTAGGATCAAATGCAAGTAAGCGCTCCAGTATACGAAGAGCCAAAGGATCTATATTTGGAAATTTCTGGGAGAATGGAACAGGTTGCTTTTTTCGCATGCTGTTAAGATACCTTCTAGCTTTCTCATTTCGAATCTGTAACAAAATTAAGAATTTATATATATATATATAAATATAAGAGGACAGACAGAGGAGAGGTACTGAGGTAGTAAAATGAAGCTTCGATGGCATTTATTAAAATAAACCATAAGTTGTTCCTTGAAAACATAATATAGGAAGAATTTGTTAGAAACACTAGAAATTCAGCATTAATCTCACTACACCATGACAAACAAGCATTACTGTTGATTTCAGAAAATTGCCGAGTAGATTTTAATAAACTAACCCTTGCAATGGACTCAGGAGGAGGAGTGCCAAGCAAATCAGTCATGATATCCAATTGATGCACCACATTTTTCCCAGGAAACAATGGCCTCCCGGTAAGCATTTCTGCAAATATGCATCCAATGCTCCAAATATCAATTCCAGGGGTATACTGCATAAGAAAGGGAATATAAATTACATACATATTTTAATACATCGAGTTCTTGTATCACACATACACAAACCAGGAAAATATGGCGAAAAAAATACTTACTTTTGAGAAAAAAGAACCACATAGTTCAGGTGCACGGTACCACCTAGTTGCAACATAGTCCTTGGTAAAAGTAGGTAAATTAAGTCAGCAAGCAGTTTAGAGAGGTAGCTAGATTGCAATTTGTAGGTTCCAACAGAAAATCTTAAAAGGCAAAACATAATTGATTAATGAAATGGATCAACATAGTTGCATATTAGAGTACTTACAGTCCAGAAAATAGTGGATGGAGCGTCATTAAATGAAACTCGAGCAAGGCCAAAATCACAAATCTTGAGTTTGCAATCAGCATTAGCAAGAATATTTTTTGGTTTCAAATCGCGGTGAAACACATTGGCTGCAATGAAAAGAAAATGTAATATATGAATATGGCTATCTGAAAAGGTTAGGGAGGTGGTTATAAGGATGGATGGGATACCAGTATGGATAAATTTAAGGCCTCGAAGAAGTTGATACAAGAAAAATTGGTGGTGCTGAGGAGTAAGATCATCATTTGCTTTAATTACTTGATGTAGATCAGACTCCATCAACTCAAAGACAACATAGATATCACTAAACTCTCGACGTGAAGGAGGAAGCATAATATGCCTAATTTCAACAATATCAGGATGTCTGAGTAAGCGTAAGAGCTTGATTTCTCTTAGGATACGTGTGGCATCTGATACATGCTCAAAAACATCATTAATTTTCTTGATAGCAACTTTTTCACCAGTATGAGTGTCAATTGCAGAACAGACAACACCATAACTTCCTTTTCCAATGATTTCTTGGACTTGGTATTGACTTGCCTCTCCATACTCGGTGAAAAATTCAGTTTCTGGAACACCCTGTGTTAAAACGAAAAGAAATGGATCGAATGAAAGAAAGAAAGAAAGAAAGAAAGGTGAAAAATGATGAAGGAGGTGAGGTAGCTGACCTTTTTGTTGGGATCCATTGAAGAAGGAAAGAAGACAGTGTTGGTGGGGACTTTGATATGATTCAAGTTGAAGAGAGATTGTTGAGGAGGAGGATGATCGTGATCGTTAGTGGTTGGAATAACAGCCAACTGTGAACGCAAATCTCTCACCAAGTCAATATTATTATTATTATTATCATTGCTGTGCTGCTGCTGCTGCTGTTTACTAGTCGGGCGTCGTTGAAATAAGCGTCGAATCCCTTCCGAGATCGTTCCTCCACCACCCATCTATCTATTCTATTATATTCTTTTCTTGTTACATTTACCATCCACCTCCACCTCCACCTCCTCCTCTTTACCAGTTATTTCTTCTTCCCCTTTCACTCTCCAGCTCTATTATATACAATGCAATTCAATTATTTCTTTCTTTCTTTTTTTATTTTTATTTCTCTATTCATAAGCTACACCTAGCTTGCTATGTTAAAATAAGAGTTGTTATTTTAACAACTATTTCATTAACAATTTTTGGGATAATCATAATTTTCCAAAATAATATATATATATGTGTGTGTATTTTGACACAAAAATCAAAGCTATAGAAAGAGAGTAAGAAAAATAATTTGGTCTCAGTAGTGAGCTTAACTCAGTTGGTAGAGACAGGGTTGGGGTTCAGACTCCGGACACCCCACTTCTCCATGTTTAATTTTGTGAGCTCCAGTCATTAAGCTACTAGACCAAACAAAAAATTGTCACAAAAATTATCAAAAAGTAGTTGTAAAAATATCATTTTTTACAAAAATAAATGATATTTATTCATTCAAATTGATAGAGTACATCGATACAATACAAATCCAAATTCGCTAAAAACAAACGGGGTGAATCTGTGAACAAACTCACAACATTCATGTTAAGCATAAAACGGCAAAGTACTTATGCTTACAAATATGATCGTATTCAAGTCTCCGGAATACTCATGTCTCCAAATCTGCAGCGTTGACGACGCTAAAATTATTGATCGGATCTGCACTTGCTCAAAGCTAATCTTTCAACCTAAATCAAATAAACACCGCACTAAGACGGGAAATTAAAAACACACCGTACAAAAACGGGAAATCAAAACAAACAGAGTCGTGTAGAGACGACAAAATCACAAAAACAAACGAAAGAAAGCAGAAAATATGTGGAAATCACTTATTCAATTAGAATAGGAAAAAAACAACTCGGAAGAGTGATTTTTGAGTCAAAATTGACCATAAATCACTCATCTAACAAAAAGAATAAAAGGGTGACGGTTAGGGTTTGAGAAGGAGAGAAGAGAGGGATTCTTTTTCTTTTAGTTATCCCACTAGGTAAAAAATATCATTTTTTTAAAATAATAATAATAATCACTTTATATATTTTTTGTATTTTCTTTCTTTAGAGGAGTGAGTGGAGTGGTGAGAAAAGGAGAAACACGCGGACAGACACTCTTATCCTGTCTTTCTTTTCACTTTCAACTGCAAGCTTCAACATTGCTGTACCACGCTCGAACTCACGTGCTAGACAAACTATTTTTTTTGTTTTTATAAATACAATGTATTGAATTTCGTTTTTAATTCTTAAAATAAAAATATTATTTTTTCTAATGTTTTTAGGGATCAAGAATACTAATAAATTTTTTTACAGAGATTAAAAATATTAATGAAATTTTTTATTGAGACTTTTCACAAAATTTTTTACAAGAACTAAAAACTACAAAAAAAATTATAGAAATTAAAAATGAAATTCTAAATATTTATTGGATAATTTACGTAATTAACCATTTTTTAATAGAAAAAAGTTTAGATATGTTGGATTTCATCGAATCATGCTTAATTAAACTTTGAAGTTATCATTGACATTAAGATTATCTATCAATGAGATTCTCAAAGTGACCATCGAAAATCAACACATTCTTTTGGAGAATGAGTCGACTCTTCTAAGTTGTTAGATAATATATAAATTTTTGTATGCAATTCTTTTTCAATGATTCCATACTTGCTCATAGACAATGATTACTTTAAAACTTCAAAATCATCATGTTAATATGTGTTTTAAGTACACTAGTTAAGAAATTTTTAAAAAAAATTCTAATAGAAGTAACAATTTTTACCAAAAATGGATTGATCCAAATAAGTGATCATGAGTTTGATCTCAAAGAACTTCGTAAAAAAAAAAAATTATACTACCAACAAATTAATTACATTGTATTTCAATACAATATTTATTTTAGGAGATTAATTTTTATACATCGACAGTGTGATTTTTTTACACATTCAATTAAATCATGGTAATTTTCTATTTATTTCTTGAATCAAAGAACAGATTTCCATAATAAAATTATGCAGATATTTGCAAAAACTACTATCTTATTATTTTTAAATATAAAAAAGTTAAAAAGTAATTGACATTTAAATTTCTTTTTGACAATATTTATTATTTTCAATGATTTTGATCTTAAAAAAACATTTATTTTTAAAATTTCAAAGTAACATGGTCGACAGATGTGTCTAGTTTAAAATAATTTTTGTTAGGCCGGAAAGAATACAGTTAAGATACTACTTTTATCACTGTCATATACGGAACACAATTATTGAGCAAATTTGTTGAACAACCAATCCAATTCGGATACGTAACGCAATTGAGAAGGATATGTCCAATATTATCTATCCAGAAATTGTTGAAACATCCATCGCCAATAGTGCTGTTAAAAACGGGGATCAAAATCCAAAATTGTTAAAACAAAAATCAAAACGGCAACAAAATTTATTAATCTCTTTTCTTCAATTTCTTTTACAACAAAGAATATGTAACAAATAGCAAGGCACGTGCTAAAAAGGATCCGGATAATGATGAATCATGCAATGACGTGGGAGGGAATAACAAATGAAAATTGTTTTTTTGACATAGAAAAGTTCACATTGACACAAGTAATTTACCTAAAAGCCCCAACGGCAATTAACTGCCGTTCACACCAGTAAACAGAACTAGTGCAGTCTGCAATGGTTTTTCCAACCATTTTGGTCTGTTTATACCTGTAATTTCAAACGGCAATTCCGCATGAAATCAAATTGAAACAACAACATCCAGCAATCTCAGACATCAACATTTTATAGTTTATCAATTGTTCGGTAACATTACACAAAACCGATAATGCGTAACACTTCACAATTGTTTGAAATTCGTCAAATTTTCCACATTATGCAACACATTACACGTAAAGTGCATGGATTTATAATAAATGTGAAACTCAAATATATTGATATATATGTATATATATAAAAAAAATTCATTAAAGGTTAAGTGCATATTATCCAAAAAAAATTGGTCATTACATTATATATCCCAAAAAAAGGCGTCGGCGCATATCGACCAAAAAACGGATGAACACCGACCAAAAAGTGTCATATTTCACCTAATGAAATGAAATCATCTAAATGTTCCAAAACATCTTCAAAGTCTTCGTTTGCTTTAACCGGAGTGTCATTCAACAAAATAGGATTGTCTTGATTTGTTGGTTTTTTTGGTGGAACCGGTCTCTCTCGTAGCTCAATCTCCATGAGTGTTCGGAAACGATCGTGTTGATCCAAAAGTTCATCCTCCCATGTTGCCGCCTCGATGCTCCTGTGATTTCTCCACTCCATGGATGATGGAGGTAGTGGGCAACCATCTTTCAACGAAAGAAGGACAAAATGATTTGGGATTAGACCAAGGCAAATCATGTTGCTTTTCGGGTTAACCAGAGGCCTACCTCTAAGTGAGAAAAAAAAGTCTCTGAGACTTCAATAACAAGGGTGGTCATCTCTAACACCGGCCTATTGTAATAAGATGCAACGATGTGTCCTATATCTGGCAATGTCAACCATTTGTCGCTCGTATATATCTTGATGTATTTGTTCCTATGCTCTTTCAACTCTTTAATAAGTGCTCTTTGTACCATAACATGACTTTCTTCCGTCAAACCCACATATTCGGCTATAGCCCTAAACCCACAATGTCTATCGCCAATAACATCCACAATTCCCTCAATGTATGTTCTCATGAATTTTGGCATGTAATATACATAGGACTCGATGGATCATAATTTCTTAAAACCAAGCTAGGCTTAGGAACCGGAACCGGAGAAATGTCAATGCGAGCACCTTTTCTTTTAGGTTGTGAAATTTTTTTCGTGGTGAAGATTGACTTTTCGGATGTTGAGAATCAATAGTCTCCTACGAAGATGGGATCCTTCATGTCGTTTTTGGTGTAGTTTTGATTTTTTTTGGGAGATCCTTTAGTTGGCACCTTTCTTGGAGGTGGTGATAAAATTGTGGTCTTCGGAAACGCTAACAACCGCAAACCCTCTTTGATTTCTAGTTTCATTTGGAACGGAACTCTTTCGAGATGTTCTTGGATACCACGCCACTCCTCCGCGACCGAAAACAAATCTTCATTACTTTCTTCTTCACCCATATACAACTTATGTCAATGCCGGTGTATCTCATCCAATTGAATGTGCTTGTTATGACGGATTTTCATAGCAATGAAGCATGCACAAGGTAGGTCATACGACGTCCTTTGAACACAACCGCAAGTTTTCTTCTCGATGCACAGGGTTTTCCTAGCACGCTCTTCTTCCACAAAAATAAAGTTCATGGCTAGTCTAGATATGTGACCCCCCAACCCGGAGTACAAAGTGACATCTTTGTATCGATGTTCCAAGACCGTAACGCTCCTACCAAACAATGATTGTATATCCCCAAATTGGTTTGCCAACATCTCATCTATTTTTCCCAACAAGTACCCAAATCACCCTTGGAGGTGAACAAATATTCCTTCACCACACCATGAGCTCTTTCAACTCTGTGCGTGGTCCTGCACCCAAGATGTAATCCGTCCATGCCCTCACTAATTTGTCCTTAAAAGGCTTCAAAATGGTAGTTTCAACATAGTGAAGAAACGTTGGATAATCCTTACAAGCATCTTGGAATTCCAATAGATTACCCGCATATAACTCTTGAGTAGGAGATTCAACCAATTTTTCCCATGCATCAAATATGGTATCAACTAACTTACTATGCTTCTCCTCGTTGACAATCTTCTTTTGCCCATCCACCACAACAGCATTTTGTTTAACTTTACAATCGGTGATGATTCTTGATCTAACATTTTTGCCAACATGGAAATAAATAAGTATTGCACTACTATCGGGGAGAACATTTGCTACGGCATTCATCATACATGTGTCCCTGTCGGTCACTACCACCTTAGGCATATCAGTATTTGGTCCAAGAAGTTTAAGCAACATTTGCAAAGCCCAAGTAAAGCTATCCTCCTTCTCTGACGTCATAAATGCAAAACCAACCGAATATGTCAAATAGGTTGAGGTGACTCCAACTATTTCAAACAATGGCATCCTATACAAGTTGGTTTTGTACGTGGAATCCATTATAAAAACAGTCGGAAAATTGTTAAACAACTTTACCGATGTTGGATGAGTCCAAAATATGTCTTGAACAGTTTAACTTTCCTTTTCTTACGTAGTAAACATATACATTCTCTTCCAACTTTGAGATTAGAAATTGCATCTCTGTCAAGTCACCTCTTTTTGCCTTTTTGAATTTATGACGTTCATTGTAGACTTGCTTGATATTTGCCAAGGACTCTTTCCTTTTCTTCTTCAAACTTGTCAAAATATTTTTTGGTTTCACCGAAGAATTGGTCAAGTCATGTACAATCTTCTTGCCGTCCTCCATTAATCTTCCGGCAAGAAGGTGCCTTGCTACATACGGCACCATCTCATGGTTGTGAACACCATTAAGAATAGCCAATCTCCAAGCATTGTCTTCCCTGACGACATATCCACGCACCTTGAACAAACACCCACATTTTCTTGATCCCGTTGCTTCATGCTTCACTTTTGTATTCGGTACTTTGTGCTCGCCACTCCGTTCACAAACCAACTCCAACCTGGAATTTCTACCTTCACAAGATCTTCTAATGATAACCGTAAATCCAGGCCTATTTGCTTGTCGACGAACCCAACTGAGCAATTCGTCTTTATCTTTCCATGTATCTCGGGTCGGAAAAAAATGAGTCGTGTCCACTTCGTTGTCACGAAGTTTCCACACATCGGAATTGACGCTTGAAGCCTCAACTTTAACGGAAGCTTAAACCTTCACGGAAGCTTCGACCTTAATGGGAGCTTCAACCTTAATTAAATCGATAACACTAGGTTTTCGATCACCCGGATCATCACCCGCATTCTCAACTATATCTATAAATAAACAACATATAATTGCTAAAATAATCAATAAACATGTATCTAATATCATATAATAACATAATCAAACCCAAAAAAAAAAAAAAAAAAAAATTAGGCAGTAGCACTTCCATTTGCAAATTTTTCAAATTATTCCAAGTGTCCAACGGCAGTTAACAACCGCTGACTACCCAACGGTAGTTAACTGTCGTTCAAGTTCGTGACAGTACAAAAAAAACAGCAAAACCAATCAAATGTTAACGAGTTAAAATTTGCAATACCTGTTCTTTGATGCATATTGTGTGTAGAAACATCATAGCAATCGATCAACAATGATTTGGAACCAAGATTTTGACACAAGATTTTTGAAATGGGGTTTTTTTTAGGTATGGTAATGGTGAGGTAAGGAGATGAGTGAATAGAAAGTAGGGGTTTTCTGGTTTTTGGGGAAAATAAGCAACGACGGTTAACTTCCTCTGAGGCCAGCGACAGTTAACTGCTGCCGGTTTTCCCAACGGTAGTTAACTACCGCTGGGGGCCCTAACGTAATTTACTTGTGTCAATTTGAAGTTATGGATGTGAAAAATGAATTTTTCATAACAAATTGGCTGAAAACTTGGATCTAGGACGCGGAAAGAGGGAAAAAAGGCCCACATGGAGATTAACATAATAAGAGTATTAATATTCTAGCTTTAGATGGTAGTAGGTCATTGAACGATGAATGAATTCTTTTCTCCTCTGATTAGTCTCTCTCTGATCTGAAACTTCTTCTATTTCCCTTTATATTGAATTTGAAGTTCAGCTTTTCACTGAACCATTCCACCATAAATAACAGAAAATTTATTTTATTTGTTACTGCTCCATTCAATTACTGCTAAGCATTACCTTGGTGCTTTCATTGAGAGCATGGTAGACAATACACGTATGAAGGAGAGTTTTGCCGAATTAAAGAAGAACGCTGAAGCCATCAACGTTGTATCGAGGACTTGCAAAGCCATATTGAGCGATTGGAAGGTGTGAACCGCGCTCAAACTGAACGGATGGAAGCGATTCAAGTGTCAAATGAATCTCAATTTTCTCAACTGAATACGGTGATGGCTCAGATACTGCAAAGATTACAATCAATTCCGGGGTCTACCCATGGTGCAGTGAACTCATATACAGTACCACCGAAGAATTCATTTCAGGCGAGATCAGTGAAACTTGATTTTCCCTGTTTTGATGGCAAAAAATGTGATGGACTGGATATTTAAGGCCGGGCAATTTTTTGATTATTATTCTACCCCTGATGCTGATCGATTGCTCATAGCTTCCGTACACTTAGATCATGATGTTGTTCCTTGGTATCAAATGATGCAAAAAACATACCCCCTTTTGTCTTGGCCAGCTTTAACTAGAGCCCTTGAATTGGATTTTGGACCATCTGCTTATGATTATCCTAGAGCTACATTGTTTAAATTAGCTCAAACAACATCTGTTAATGACTTTTATATGCAATTCACTGCCTTAGTGAATAGAGTTGATGGATTAAGTCTTGTTGCTATACTGGATTGTTTTATTAGTGGGTTACAAGAGGAAATTCGCAAGGATGTTAAAGCTATAGAACCTCAGTCCTTAAGCAAAGCATTTGCTCTAGCTAAACTATATGAAGAAAAATATGCAACAACTAAATAAAAACCTTTCACTTCCTCAGCCAGAAATTATACCACAAACACTTCAACCACAAACAAAACCTCACAAAATAACCAACCATACGATAACACACCAAAAAGTAGCCTACCACCACTGTTACCTACCCCTCAATCCAAACCACTATACCAAAAAAACCAAAACATAAGAAAAATTTCACGAACAGAAATCCAATTGAGAAGAGAAAAAAACTTGTGTTATTTTTGTGATGAGAAATTTTCACCATGTCATAGATGCCCCAATAGACAAGTAATGTTGATGCAATTAGAAGATGAAGAAGAAATTCAATCAGACCCATTGTCAATAGTGACGAAAGATGAGACCACTGACAATGATCACCATCACCTATCTTTGAATGCTATGAGAGGAGCTAATGGAGTTGGCACCATTTAATTCACAGGGAAAGTCGGCAACATCAGAGTCAAGATCTTGGTGGATGGAGGAAGTTCAGAAAATTTCATTCAACCTAGAGTAGCACAAATACTGAGACATCCAATTGAACCAGCAACAAATCTCTGAGTTTTAGTTGGTAATGGTCAGGTGTTGAATGCAGAGGGCAAGATCCAACAATTGTCATTACAAATCCAGGGCCAAGAAATTAAAGTACTTGTTTATCTTTTGCAAATCTCTGGTGCAGATGTCATATTGGGATCCATGTGGTTAGCAACTCTAGGACCTCATGTTGTTGATTATGCAGCATTAACATTGAAATTTTCAACATGGCCAATTTATTACATTGAGGGGTGAGACATATCTTGAGCCTAGTCTAGCTCAGTTCCATCAACTCGGAAGGCTGCATAACATGAATGCTATTGAAGAGTGCTTTGCATTGCAATGGCTAAAAAAAGAAGTACCTGAAGACATTTTGAGTGACTTGCCAACATACATTGACCCTAAAATAACCATTCTGTTACACACATATGCTCATGTTTTCAAGGTTCCCTCAACTCTACCACCTCAAAGGGGGCAAGACCATGCTATTCCATTACAACCAGGTGCAAGTCCAGTTAAAGTAAGGCCTTATAAATACCCTCACACACAAAAGGAGCAAATTGAAAAGATGGTGCATGAGATGCTCCAACAAGGTATCATTCAACCTAGCAACAGTCTATTTTCTTCACCTATTTTACTAGTAAAAAAAGAATGATGGTAGTTGGAGATTTTGTACTGATTATAGGGCCATAAATACTATCACTGTAAAGGATAGCTTCCCTATGCCCACAGTTGATGAATTGCTTGATGAATTATATGGAGCTCAATTTTTTTCTAAATGGGACCAAAGGTTAGGTTACCATCAGATTATGGTAAAACCGGAGGATAGAGCCAAGGCAGCTTTCAGAACTCACCATGGTCATTATGAATGGTTGGTAATGCCATTTGGCTTGACTAATGCACCAGCAACATTTCAAGCCTTGATGAACAAGATATTCCAATATGCACTAAGAAAATCTGTGCTAGCTTTTTTTGACGATATCTTAGTGTACAACTCCTCTTGGAATGATCATTTACAACATCTGGAGTCAGTATTACTAACATTACAGAATCATGAGTTATATGCCAAGTTATCTAAATGCTCATTTGGAGCCACAGAGGTGGATTATTTGGGGCACAAGGTATCAGGCAAAGGAGTATCCATGGAAAATACTAAAGTACAGGCAGTACTAGAATGGCCGACTCCAACCAATATCAAGCAACTGCGAAGGTTCCTTGGTCTCACAGGGTATTATAGAAGATTCATCAAATCATGTGCTCACATTGTTGCATCATTGACTGGCTTGTTGAAGAAGGACAACTTTGTTTGGAATGCTGAAGCTGAAACAGCTTTTGGAAAACTCAAACAAGCAATGTCAGTAGCTCCAGTGTTAGCCTTGCCAAATTTCAATCAACCGTTCATTTTGGAGACTGATGCATCAGGTATAGGAGTAAGAGCTGTTTTGAGCCAAAACAAGCACCCTATAGCTTATTTTTCAAGGACAAATCAAAGAAGCTTGAAGAGTTTGATGGATCAATCATTACAAACACCAGAACAACAAGCATGGCTCCATAAGTTCTTAGGATATGATTTCAAAATTGAATACAAACCTAGTAAGGAGAATCAAGCAGCAGATGCATTGTCCATAATGTTTGCATTATCATGGTCAGAGCCCCACTCTTTATTTTTAGAAGAGCTCTGCACATGACCATTTGAAACAGTTAACGAGTGATTGTAAGAATTATGCAACATACAATCAATATACAGTGAGGGAAGGATTACTCTATTGGAAAGACAAATTGGTTATTCCAATGGAAGAGGCACTGGTTCAAAGAATTCTCCAAGAATATCATAGTTCACCAATTGGTGGTCATGTTGGGATCACAAGAACTCTGGCAAGGTTAAAAGCTCAATTTTACTGGCCCAAAATGCAAAAGCATGTTCAAGAGTATGTGCAAAATTGTGTAATTTGTCAACAAGCTCAGGTTAGCAACACTTTACCGTCAGGTTTACTTCAACCTTTACCTATTCCACAACAAGTTTGGGAGGATATAGCAATGAATTTTATCACTGGATTGCCTATTGTTAATGTTTTTTCTGTTATAATGGTGGTGATAGATAAGCTCACTAAATATGCTCATTTCTTAACATTAAAAGCGGATTATAGTAGTAAAACTGTTGCTGAAGCTTTTATGAGCAATATAGTGAAATTACATGGAATGCCAAGATCCATTGTGTTAGATAGAGATAAGGTTTTTACTAGTGCATTTTGGCAACATCTATTCAAATTACAAGGGACAACATTAGTTATGTCATCAACATATCACCCACAGACTGATGGACAATCTGAAATTTTGAATAAATGTTTAGAGATGTATCTGAGATGCTTTACTTACGAAAATCCTAAAGGTTGGGTTAAAGCACTACCATGGTCAAAATTTTGGTACAATAATGCATTTCATACAAGCAAAGGAATGACTTCATTTAAAGCATTGTATGGAAGGGACCCGCCTACTTTAACCAGACAACCTGTTACTAGCCAAGACCGAATGGAGCTGAGAGAACAATTGGCTAACAGAGATAGCCTGCTGGCTAAGTTAAAGGCTAATCTGTCAAGAGCTCAACAAGCAATGAAAGCTCAAGCTGATAGAAAGAGACAAGAAGTGATTCTGCAGGTAGGGGATCAAGTGTTGGTGAAGCTGCAGCCATATAGACAGCATTCTTCTGTACTGAGAAAGAATCAAAAGTTTTCAATGAAATATTTTGGCCCTTTCAAAGTAGTAGCCAAAATTGGTTCAGTTGCATACAAATTGGAGTTGCCTCCTTCTGCAAGAATTCTTCCGGTGTTCCATGTATCTCAATTGAAGTTATTCAAAGGGAATGTTGATGAACCTTATTTACCATTACCACTGACAGTTACCAAAGTTGGTCCCTTGGTACAGCCATTGAAAGTAATTGCAACTCGGACAATACTAAGGGGAACAATTCAAGTGAAACAGATACTTGTGCAGTGGGAAAATGGGGTACAAGATGAAGCAACATGGGAGGACACTGAAGATATCAAGACCAACTATCCTAGCTTCAACCTCGAGGACAAGGTTAATGTTGAAGGGGAGGGTAATGTAACAAATAGCCAGGCACATGCTAAGAAGGATCCAGATAATGATGAATCATGCGATGATGTGGGAGGGAATAACAAATTGGTTGAAAACTTGGATCTAGGACGCGGAAAGAGGGAAAAAAAGGCTCACATGGAAATTAACAGAATAAGAGTATTAATATTCTAACTATAGATGGTAGTAGGTCATTGGACGATGAATGAATTCCTTTCTCCTCTGATTATTCTCTCTCTGCTCTGAAACTTCTTCTATTTCCCTTTATATTGAATTTGAAGTCCAGCTTTTCACTGAACCATTCCACCATAAATAACAGAAAATTTATTTTATTTGTTACTGCTCCATTCAATTACTGCTAAGCATTACAGAATACCCAATCCCAATGTAGCATAGGGCTGGAGTTTTATGTTTTACCTCAGTTAGAATTGGAGATAGGTGCATAGATTTTGTTGGTGGTGTTCGAGATTCAAACCTCGGACCTTGCATATGTTATGCATTGTCCCTAACAACTTAACTAAGTTTACTGAGGCAGATAGGTACCTAGATGCCTAAACCCCAACGTATTCAAGGGCAAATAAGGCAAAACTCGTCCCAGCTGAGCTTCAGTAGCCATGCTTTGTTGTAGTGTTAGACATGGCTCTCATTAATGCTTTTGCCAATACCAAAATGTACATTCTAGCTAGTAACTAAATAAAATCAATTTTGTGTATTTAGATTAAGGAGGAAATGTTGTGACTGTTCATCCTTGTTTCATAATAATATCAGTAGTATACATTGCGTTTCGGTATGCTCAAAAATACCTCCTAATGCAGAACTACGGTTCTTATACAAAATGACAGTTCGTGGCAAGGAATTTTAAGTTGGCCTCTAGCACAAACAACTGGAAAAATTTTATATGCAATGCTTCAATCAAGATTACAATAAAGTTAGAACTAAGCATGCAGGGCAGCAATGTTATCTGTCAATCTAGCTGAGGTGTCGTCATTGACCTCTATAATTGGCTCCTGCTATTATAAGAAGAATACAGTCAACACAAACTAGACAAAATGCATTTCATTGAGTAGGAATTTGAATGTACACGAGAGATGATTTTAAGAAAAACGTATACGCCAATACATTTTTATTTATTGTGTTACACAAATAAATAAAAATAGACATATCAAAACCATTATAAAATGCATCTTTCTTATTTTAAATCGGTTCAAAAATAAAAATAGGACAAGATATAAAGTGCTAACTTGTAAGGTTCCATTGTTGCAAGTGAGTATGCACTCCACTTCTCAAAATAAATGGAGGATGTCATTTAAAGAGACACACAAAAAATAAGTAGATAATAAATCAGACAACCATTTATTATTTTATATAGTTTGTCAAACTTCTTTGTGTCTTTATCTCTTCAAACTGGAAGAAATAGAGAGATCCTAACTCGGTTGTTGCTATATAAACAAATTCTAGATAGTAGCTATTACATGATAAGAATAACGAAGTCAACAATACAGTTGACTAAGTTAGCTTAGAGTATAAGTTACTTCCAATAAGTTTAGCTTAGTTTAGTTTAGCTTTGATCTGCTGTTTGCTATCCTACAGTTACTCTTTGTACAGCAACAGCAGTCTATATAAACTCTTGTATTCATTAACTCTATATGAAATAAGATACATTTGTCACTCTTCATAATAGTAGTAAATGTGAAAAGTGTGAAAAAAATAAAAATAAGATCTTATTTGAGAGAACCTGCACTAATACTTGCATTATTTTTACCTATTGTATCGAATACATGTTTGATACCGATACTTATTTGTTAAGTACCTGCGTCAATTTCTTTTTTCTTGAAAAAAAAGAGTTCAATTCTGGTATGCCTAAGATATTTCATTACTACTTGGACCCTTATATTTGAACAGGCGGCTCTGTAACTTCACAAGTTCGCAGCCAATGTCAACAACAAAATTATCTTTTCTATCCAAAGTCCATTTCAACATACAAATTTGATCTATGCCTGAGGCTATTTCTACGCATGATGTTTTTCATCTTCAGGTCGTTGCATACTAGCTTTAAAAGTTTGCTGGATATTTTTCTTCCATTTGCTGCATAATTGTAATTATCTTAGTTTAGTTATATTTTTATTCCAAAGGTTAAACACGCAACAATAAATTGTAAGTCTGTATGTGTGCGCGCGTGTACATGCATACTAACTTTAGGATATACTTAATATTCCATAACTTCAGCTAAGAACTACTCACTTGACACTGGATCTTTACTTCTTTTCACTTCTATACACTTTGAAGCACTAATGCTGGCACTCTTCAATAAGCTGCGTGGAATGTAGTTTGGCTTTGAGAATCCATTTTGAGCGCCTGACTTTTTAGCATCTGTCACGTTATACCCTGGAGGGCACTGAAGATTTGATCCAGTCGGCATTTCAATATCGTTTTTTTCACTTTTTTCATTATGGCTTAAATGCATTGTTACTCCTATGTTTGTCATGGTAGCAATTTTGGCCCCCTATTAAAAAATACCACTTTCTAGCCCCCTAACTTCACTCCCTTTTGCAACTCATAGACCCCCTTTAATTTTGACCGGGTCAAAACCCATGTGGCCACTCACTTAAGTGTGGTAGATGCCACGTGGCAATTAATGAATTAAAAAATAAATAAATTAAAAAGGTAAATGGCACATGAGGGAAGAAAAGAGGCACGTGAGTGAGATGAAACCCAAAATCCTTCTTCATCGTTCATTCTCCAAACCCAGAACCTAGCAAACACCTAAGACCAAAAACAGCAACTCAAAAACTGGGCAAAAGCAGAATCAAAAAGTATTCCAGACCGCAAAGACACAACAACACAGAACTACCTTTGACTCACCCTCATGATCCTTTTCTCCAAAATTCACTAACTCATTCATCTATTACCAAATCCTTTTCTCTTCTATTCTTTGTTTTTAATTTGTCATCATTTGAGTTTTCATCGATGGGTTACTTTAAAGAAATAGAATTGCAAGGTAATGAAGTTAGAATCAAAACTAACACCCATTGATTTGTCACCATTTTATCATTTAACTCAACCTGAAACAAAAACTCAATCATATTGTTAGCTGTAAAAAATACCATTAATGCTGAAAAACGACTTTGAAAAAAAGTCATTGAATTAAAATGAAGAAGATTGTTGGTTCATAATCATGTAAAAAAACCAACGCATATAGTTTTGGTTGCTATTTAAAAAAAATAAAAAATCAAAGGACGCCAATGAAAATGAAGATGGTATGTGCTGTTTACAAATGAAATTGGTTCACAATCGTGTTAGGAAGAATTTTGTTTTTAAAGATGAACATGGCTTCTTAAATCGTTTTTCTTCAATTAAAATGAAAAAAAAAAAATTGTGTTGATGATGATGGTTGGTGAGTTGACGTTGATGAAGATGCTGAGTTTGAATGCAAGATGATGATTGGTGTTGATGATCAATCACGTGTTCCTTCCTCTTCCTTTTCCATTTTCTTTTATTTTTTATTTTTTTAATTAAAGAAATACACACATACACATTTGTTTTTT